>Ga0208413_1000517_pt1 | contig 28798 bp, 53 predicted proteins | sample AntAceMetag02UKD_FD_184761 | JGI IMG/M metagenome (GOLD analysis project Ga0208413, IMG submission 184761) | Saline lake microbial communities from Ace Lake, Antarctica - Antarctic Ace Lake Metagenome 02UKD (SPAdes) (version 2) | ecosystem: Environmental > Aquatic > Non-marine Saline and...
AGGATTGTCTTAATAAAGCTTTCACTTCATTAGGATTAATCGCTTTAAGCTGAGAAGCAGTATTAACTAATGTTTCGTCAATTCTAATCTTCTGTAACTCAGATTCCAAAGCAGATATTTTAGTATCCTTCTTTGATACAGTATCTTTCAACACCTTATCAAATTCGCCTCTTTGTAAAGCGAGTTCTTGTTCCTTCTGTTTCTTTTCTTCTAAAAGTTTTTTAGCTTCATCTATATCTAGTCCATCAAGTTTAGTAGATACATTCTTTTTATATCTATCTAATCTTCTTTGAACTATTGCTTCTACTTGATCTTCAGTAAATGCTTTAGATTCAACTTTACTTTCAGCTTCCTTAGAAACTTCAGTTACTTTTTCCACATTTGTTTCAGTAGCTTGTGTTTGCTCTACCGAGTTCTTATTCTCGTCCATGTTTACTCCTTAATTTTAATTACCGAGTTTGTCAATCTAATTTGTAGTTTCCTTCTGAATCTACCCAATCAGGATTGGTAGGTTGCCAGTGGTGTCGGCAATTATAACCACCTCTGACAATAAATGGGTCGCCTTGTGCTTTACCCTTCCACACTGTGCCACTCCAAGTATTTCTTATTTCTTCTTCTGTAAAAACTCTATTAACATTTGCTCTACAAAAGGGTCTGCTATCTCTTATAATAGTTCCTGTGTATTTGTAAGAAGTTAATCCTAGTTCGTCTGCTCTATACTTAGCAAATTGTCCATCAAAACCCATTAATGAATCTTGTACCATTTGTGTTGCATATCTTCTAAAGTTATTACCTAATCTATCTCTACCATAAATAGTTTGCAATCGTTCTGTAGCTGTTTTAACATCTTCTGCTTTATCAGGATTATTAGCAATAAAATCTACTAACTCTTCTGCTTCTTCATTATCTGATGCTTGATATATACCATTTATTTTACCTCTTAAATTATTAACCATCTGATCGGTAGGTGTTCCAGTAAGAGTACTATTATAAACTTCTTGTGCTAACTCATTTGCAAATTCATTACCTAAATCTTCAAAGGGTAAATACGCACCTCGTTTTAATTGTTGGATAGTAGTTAAATCTAATTCAGTAATCTCTTTAAACTCTGCTGGTATTGGGTATTCTTTGAAGGTAGCTAATAACCAACTGGCAGACTTATCATACTCAGCTATATTACTTTGAACAGCAGTTAAATAAGTTTGTTCAATAAGTTGTTTAAGTTTAGGTCTAAGTTGTAAAGCCATTGTAGTTCTTACTTTTAAACTACCTCTTTTAGGGTCAATCTTACTTGCTTCAGCTATGACTAAGTTTTCTAATTCCTGTAAAGAATTTTGTAATCTTATTACTTGAGTATCAGACAAATCAGTAACTCTAGTTTGCCTATAATCTCCTAACTTTTCCAGTAGGTCTTTAGCCATATTAAACTGTTGGAGTTTCTATAGGTGTCTGTGGAAACTCGCCAAGCCTTGTAGTTGTTTGATCTATTTCTTCATCAATTTTAGTTAATGTGTCATCATCTTCAATTACTGTTCTAGCTATTTGTTTATCTAGTTCTTTAGTAAAAGTATCAGACTTAATTTGACTTGCTTTAGCTTGTTGTAATACTTCTAAATCAGTTGCCCAATCTCTAAGGTCAAAAGAATCAGGGTACATAATTTTGCCATCAAATACTTTATCTTGCCACAATGCGTACAATCTCCAAATCTGCTCTTCTGCTAATTGCATTAAACTAGCCTTCTCTGCTAGTCTTGCATTAAGTAATTGGAATTCAGTTCTAAGTGCTACACCTGATACTACTCTCTCACTTGTGCTTCTAACTGCACCCACATGAGATAGTCTGTTTATAGCATCAATCTTACTATCAATCGTTTGTAACACTTGTTGTAAGTTCTGTCCTGATGGTTGTAACAAATAAGGTTTTAAAGCTGGGTCAAGATTGTCTGTCATCTCAATGATAGCACCAGCACCAGCAGACGCATCAACATCTCTAGTCTTAACTAAGGAAGGGTGGTTTGCCAATCTGATTAATTGTTCTACTTCAGATAACTCATTATAGATTGCTCTTTGTAAGTCAGCTATATCTGTCAAGTCAGATACACCTACTGCTCTCATAGGACTTCTTTGATTGTATAAAGTTACTGCTGGAATTTTATTAAGCGAGTTAGGAACTGAGTCTATAAGTTTAGGTGCTTTGACTCCAGTATTAGATAGTTCAACTGTATCTATTCTGTCTAAATACCAAATCTTAAATATAGATTTTTGACTGTCCTTATGCTCTCTAACTTTTAAATAATCTAAATAATATTTTCCTGAACTTGCTCTTGAGTAATTCCAATCAATAATATTCTCAGGAGTATAGATATTGATGTAAGGTCTAATCTCTTGTTGTAGTTCTTCTGCTCTTGTTCTTGCATTAGAGTTTGGCTTATCAACAATTAACCAACAATGTCCATAAACAGAAGCATAGGTTTGCATTTCTCTTAATAAAGAATCATAAGACCTACCCTCTAAGTCAGCATCATCTAAGAACATAGGAATAGTTTGATCGTCCTCTAAGCTACCTAATTCTCTGACTGGTTTAATTCTAAATAAAAATGATGAGTAAATACTAACTACATTACGACAATGATTATCTAATGGAGTATATTCTAATCTTCTCTCATATTCGTTTGGTATTTCTAATTGGTAGGACTGTAAATATTTACCTTCTTTGTATTCTTCTCCACCTAAATAACTTCTGATGTAGTATTCCCATCTTGTTGAAAAGGAACTGTATAAATCGTTTTCTCTTAAAATCTCATCTCTTGTATATGCCATTAGCTAAATCTCTTTGGTTGTGAGGGTGGTAAGTTGGAAGTTATAGGGAAGATATATTCTATTGCGTAGCCTAAAGCGTCATTCATGTGATCGTTTCCATTTTTCTCAGGTTGATTAGTACCTTCTTTATACATTTGTTTCATTAAACCATTAATAAGGTTTTTGCAAGAAGGATCAATTAATATATTTTTATTTCCATCAAAGTTCTTTAATCTTGAATTAACACTATTGATTCTATCTCTAACTAGAGCATGAGTATTACGACACTTAACATTTAATCCAGCATTTTGCAAGATAGTTAAATCAGTTCGTCCACCAGCAGAAGTCTTGCGTTGTCTTGAAGCTGGGTCAGGGTACACAATGATTTTATTCTTAGGATATCTGCTTAGTAGTTCGTCCACAAATTCGTCAGTATTACTGGAGTAAATAACTATCTCATCAAAGAACTCTGCTACTCCATTCTTTAAATGAAATAAACAAGCTGACATTGGGTCTATGTTAAAGTCTAATCCAACATGGATAATTGCTTGAGGGTCATACTTACATGGCTTAACATTTTGTTCTCTGTTAAAGTTATAATAAACAACTCCATTATAAGTTTCAAAAGAAGCTAAATACTCTTGCCTAAATGATCTCTCATCTAGGTCTTTCTTAGCCTGTTCAATCTCATGTTCCTCAACTTGACCACCCTCTATAGTTGTGAATTTCCATGAAGCCCACTCAGGGTCTTCTGACTTACCCTTTTGGTACATTTCAAATGACCAGTTACCCATGCCTTTAGGAGTACCAACAAACAATACTTCTCCGTTCACATGCTTATCAGATATGGTAGGTCTTAGAACTTCACTCCATGCTTCTTCGGGTACATCAGAAAATTCATCAATCACTAAAAAGTTTAGACCAACACCCCTAAGATTATCTGCTGATTTGTCTGCACCCTTTAAACTAATCTGACAATTATTAACTAAGATTACTGTTAGTTCTGTTTCGTTAATATATTTAACCCACCTTAATTCTTTTACTTTCTTCTTGAGTTGTTTCCACATTATCTCCTTACTCATTCGGTAGGTAGGACTCACATAAAAGATTTTACCATTGTCAGAGAACCTAGCTTTTCTAAGTATCTCAGTTAAACATAAATGAGTCTTACCAAACCTTCTTCCTGTAACTAAGACTCTAAATCTTTTAGTAGAAGAACAGACCTGTCTTTGTGGTTCAGATAGCATTAAAATAAAATGAGTGTCTTGGGTATTTGCTTAATTGTTTTACTACTGGTTTAAACATATTGGACTTGTAATTTAATATAACCATAACGTGTTTACTTGAGTAGCTAAATATATCCTTAACCACAACAGGCAAATACTCTAAAGATATATGCTCAAGAAGATTACCAACAACGACCAAATCGTAATGATAGCTACTGTTTGTTTGAAAGATTTTTTCTTCCACTTTTTCTTTAGAATCTTTGAAAGTTTGTCCATAAAGTAAGATGCTTTTAACTTCATAGAACATAGCTTTGTTAAATATTTCTCGTTTAGAATTAATGTCATATCGTTTGATATCCTCTATGTTGATTATGAGATGATGCTTGTTCATTCTTTTGTACCTCAATGCACTCAAACCAAGTGTCCATAACAGTTAAATTTTTGTCTTCCATAGATTGCCTAGCCCACTTCAATATTTCATTAGCACTACTTTGACAATCTTTTTCTGTTGCGTAGTATCTTAACTCGTTATCTTGAAACCAAAAATCATACACTTTAGGCGCTGGTGCTGTTGGATTTGCTACCATTATGTGCATTAATAGAAAATATTTAATCATTAAACTTCATTACCCCAACTATCCCAACCTTCTGTTTTCTGTCTAGCAAAAAGTTCTATTTTTGATGTCTTGGCAAATAACTTGCAAATACGATTACGTGCTTCTTGTGGTTTTTTACTGTGTTGTGTTCTCTCTGCTAAAATAAGGGATTCAACATTATTGCTTGTTTTGTGCTTTATCATTTTACCTTTAATACCAAGTAAACATAATTCACTTGACTTCATTGTCCATGGAGCTACGTTTTTACAGTAGTTACCTTTAGATGTTAATTTAATCCAATTAAAAGCAATAGTCTTATATTGAAATCCCCACTCTTTCATTAGTTCAATACCTTCATTAAGATGAGAATCTGTAACCCACATAAACATTGCACAATCATCTTCTGCAATATCTTTAATAGGAAGTGCTATTAGTTCGCTTCTTTTTAGTGTTGGGTAATGCTCCTTTAATTCTTTGATTTTATTTCCTTTAGAATTGTTTACTGCTGACTTGCTACCATAATGCCAAGCTGGGTCTGCATAAATAACATCATATTTCTTATCAGGAAAAGGAATCAAATAACATCTCCTAATGGAAGTGGTTTGTAATCTTCGTTATCATCATCTCTATCTTGTTTAAGATATACCTTACCTAGCCACATAGCCATTTGAGATGAGTTGAGTTTAGTAGCAATATCAAATTGTGTTTTCCTAATGCTCTGTTTTGCTAAAGCAACCCCTTGATCGTATGTTTCACAGGCTTTTTCTGATCTATTAATAGTAGAATGTGAACAACCAATAATAGTAGCTATTTCGCCCTTACTACACATATAAGAAGCCATGTTCCTAACCTGATCTAATACTTTAGGTGTAAATTCAAAATTAGGTCTGCCTATCTTATTAGGCTCAATAATTTCTATATCTTTATTCTTTATCTTGTCCATAATTAACCGACTATGTGTATCGTAAGATTCAGCTACTACTTTTTAAAACTTTTTACAAGATAATTTATAAGATCAGGATTTTGGTTGAATACATCTGATAGTGCGTTGCCTGTAGTTTCGCATATAAGTTCTTCTGCTTTAGCTGATAAATTCCAGTGGTAATGCTCTGCTATGACATGAATAAGTTCGTGTAAGATGGTGTTGCAAGTTAATTTGTTATCCAAAGAATCATCAACTGTAATAATGTTAGTGCTAGTATCTACCTGTCCATAGATTCCTTTTTTTTGTGCTTGTTTGTGAGTTATGTATTTTATTTTGAAATCTCTATGACCAAACCTTACAATTTTAGGCTTCATTTCTTTTTTTTCTTAGGCTTCTTTTTCTTTTGTTTACCACCAGCTATGTTCTTAGTGTAAAGGTTTCTAAGAGTGGTTGAAGTAGTAATTCCAGTCATTAATCAACTGCTGTTATGTTTATTTCTCCAGCACCCCCACCATGATGAATAAAAGCTACCTTATCTCCACTTTTAAAAGCAAATATTTCAACATGATTTACTGGCATCATAACATCTTCTTCAGTTGCTGTAGGGTTTGCACCAAATTTAATATGTGCATGAGTAGTTGTACAAATTCTAACTCTACCTGAACCAGTTACTATAGCTGAAGATTGTGCTGAAGTTGCACCAACATCATGTGTTTCAGATACATAATCAGGGTCTATTTTAGTTATAATATCCATCTATTTCTTTTTCTTTTTTTTCTTCATAGGTGGTCTGCCTTTTTTAGACCCGTATGTTCCTTTACCTTTTGGCATAATGATTCTCCTGTTGTGATTTATAACCTATTACTATGATTTGTTTAACTAAGCAACTTTTTGTATAGGTTCTCCGTTCCATTTGTGTTTTTTATATTTACCGCCATCATTATCTGTATATTCCATGTGTTCTCCAAATTGACCTGTAAATTTTAATTTTATATCTTCGTAAAAAATTTCAGGTTCTATTGTTTTTAAAGATTGGTTATTTTCCTCATCTTCAAACCTTTTTTGGTTAATCCAAGTAGATACATGAGCCAAAAACTCAATGTCCTTAACAGTAGCAGAATAACGATTAAATTTTTCAGCTAGTTCTACAGGGTCTAAATCTGAGCAATGAACCTTAAATTTTTTACTTGCCAAGAATTTACTTCCTTTTTTGGTTTTAAGTGTATTCCAGAATTGGTCAAATGGAGACTCTAAAATACTTTTAGGTATAGGATTTAGGGATAGGGGTAGGGGTAGAGTTTTGCTTGTAGCATTATTGCTTTTTGCTAGACCACCTTTTCTTCCAGCTTCCGCTTTTACTCTGTATTTATTGGTTAAATACTGATGTTCATGTGTTAATCTCTTATGAGTCCATGAACTATCTTCTACATTTTCTATGAAGAATTCTTCCAAAACTTTATCAACTTTTCTGTTACAATTAACATTAGTACATTGGCAGATTCTATATGCTGATTCAGTTTTAAATGGTTTGGTGTTTTTAGTCCAAGAAAAACATAATAACCTTATATAGATTCCTACTGCTTCGTTTGTTAAGTGTACTGTTTCAGCACTAAATGTATCTGTAAATAGTTGTAGTGCGTGAAATTTATTTATTTCCTTCTCCATTTTATTCTCCCTTTTAGATTTTAATTGTTTTTATAATTTGCTGTATTATCTTAGGATATTTTTTCTTAGCTATCTGACAAGACTTATAAACAGGAAACCAACTTAGATTAAGTTCCTTACCAAGCTTTGCGTAACTAATGTTTAGTTTGTCTTTTAAGACTGAGATTAGTATTTTCTTTTGGTCTAAATCAAAGAACTCATTGTCCTTATATAGCTTTGAATTTAAGAGTGCTTTTTGTACACTCTTGCTGATCTGCGTAATGTTTAATGTAGTCGTCATAGAAGCCTTCCTTTGCTAGTTTGTTAATCTTCTTACACTTTGTATTTAGTGCTAAAGATTTTGCAATCTCTATAGGATTTATATTATGTTTGCAATAGAATTCTAATTCAGACATTGTGTGTTGATCGTGATGCACTTGCCAAGTCATAGGTACAACAAACATATCTCCACCCTTAGTTCCGACTCCACAATCGCCTCTACCAAAAACAGTTCTTACATGACAAGCTTGGACTCCGTAATTAGAACGAGTGATAATGCAGTTGTTGTTTCTTGCAACCCATTCAAGATGTATTCTTGATTTAATAATGATTCGTTTTGGAATAAGCATATAGCGTAGCCAATCTGAGGGAAGGCACTCAAAAAGGCTACAATTTCTCCTATATATTACAAAGAACAAAGTAGCAACATAATAAGCCATTGATTTTATTATATTCTTTTTATATATTTAAACACTTTTAAGGTGATTATTATATTGTATTTTGCATATAACTTCTACATAAAATAGGTATGAAAAACAAAAACAAAAAAGGAGAAAAATAATGGCAGTATTAATTGTAGGTGGATTATTAGCTTTGGTAATATTTGGGTACTCAATCTTGGGGTTAATTTTTAAATGGGAAAATTAGCAAACAAATTTACTAATGAAGAAATAGAAATATTGACTTTAGTTTTTAGGGATTATATTTTTGAGCAAGAAATTATGTACCCAAGTGGTGTTCCTAAAAACTATTACAAAGTGCTAAACCGATTAGTAGAAATGAGAGGAATAAAAAATGAGTCTGAACGATAGCTTTCAAAGAGCAGAACTAATAAACAGACAACAGGAAGAAATTCTTAAAGAGGAGATAAACAAAGAGTCAAGAATAGTTAATTCTATGATTCAAGAAATTATGTGGGGTTCTTCAAAGAGTTCAATTAAGTTTGACGCAAGGAAGGATTATAGTATAACTAGTAGTGATGCTGATTTAATGTATAATCAAGCTTTACAATATATAAAGGAAAATAGAAAATGGTACAAAAGATAAACGAAAGACTGTTTGCCAAAATACACTTAAGTATTTTGCTAAAGGAAAATAGACAAGATGAATTAATTGAAATAGTAAATTTCTATTTTTCACAAAAGCCAAGTGTAGTAAAGAAATTGTCAGACCGTTATGAAGCTGAAATTAAAATAAAAAAACCAACGAAGGGAAAACAACATGAGAAGGCTAAAGATAACAACATTGTCAGTATTACTACTGACGATAGCACTGACTAGTTGCACCACATTTAAACCAATTATAGACTCTAAAGGTCGTAGTGGTAAATGGAATGAGGCTAGAGCAACTGAAATAACAGATGATGTCCAAAGTTGCGAATATCAATCCAAACAACATACCAATAAAGCATTAGAAATAACTAAGAAAAGTTATAATTACCTTATAAGACCAAAACTTTTGTGGTTGAGTCCTAAAGCAAAAGATAATTATAAATTAATTATGGTTAATTGCTTAGAGGGTAGAGGACATAATTTACTTAACAAATAAAAAGGAGAAGGCAAATGATGACGGAACAAGACTTAGATAGAAATAACAAACAACAAGCTGAAGAAGAAGCCCAAAAAGAAAATGAACGATTAGAACTAAATAAATATTGTTCAGACAATTCTATTCCTGCAGATTGTAAAGCAGAAGCTATAATTGACTATCAACAAAAATGGGGGAAACTATAATGAACGATTTAGAAATCAGAAAACAAATAGGAAAAAATCTTAGGTTTTTAAGAACTAGAACATTTAAGGAAGTTAAGAATAAAAAAAATAAAACAGTAATGAGATATATCCGACAAGAAGAATTGGCTAGGAATTTAAACATTACGTTCCAACAAATCCAAAAGTACGAAAAAGGTACTAACGGACTTTCAGGGGAAAAACTATATAAGTTATCTAAGTTCTTTGAAGTTCCGATGGAAATTTTCTTTGACCAAAGTTTAATAGAAAATCAAAACTTTACAAAACTTATTAAAGAAAATGTGCAATAAAGTAATCTTTAAAATAATGTTAGGATTTGCTATTTTTTATACTTGCCTTTTTGCAATTATAACTATAATAACTATATAAAAAAACGAATCAGGAAGGGAAAAAATGATTGAAAATAAATTAGAATATAATGATGGTTCTACAGAACTATTATACTTTGATACTGTACCTCACAAATACTACTGGAATGAAAATGAAATAGTTTCAGCTACTAACATTACTAAACTACTTACTCCAGCCAATGTAATTGGTTTGTGGTCTGCTAAAATGTGTGCAGAGAAGTTTAAAGCATTAGTTAAAGCTGGTAGGTCTTATGATGAAATTCAGTTAATAGAATTGTATGATAAGATTAAAAAAGCACCCAATGAGTTTATGGTATCTGCTGGAAATGTGGGTACATTAATTCACGATGCTATAGAAGAATACATACATAAAGGAATTGTTCCTGAGATGCACAATCCACAAATGATTAAGTCGTTTGGTAAGTTTAAAGAATGGTTTGATGCACAGGAAGATATTGAAATTGTAGCTACTGAATTTAGAGTCTTATCTAGGGTTCATAAATTTTGTGGAACAGTAGATGCTTTGTTTAAGAATAAAAAAACTGGCAAATATATTATTTACGATTGGAAGACCTCATCAGGGATTCGTGATTCAATGTATGTACAAATTTATCTATATAAAATTGGAATCTGTGAAATGTTTGGATATGAGATTGAAGAAGGTGTTATAGTTAATGCTACCAAAGAAGGTAAGCTTAATATTAAAGCCTTTGAAATTAATGAGTCTTGTGATGAAACTGCACTAGCTTGTTTAAAAATGCACCAGTTTCTAAACCCAAAAAAAAGGAGTAAAAAATAATGACTAATAAAACAGGAGTAGCAACAGCAGTATTTGATAACCGAACTTATCAGGGTACACCAAGTAAATACCCTTCATACAAGATTATGATGGGAGATGAAGAGTTTGTTTGTTACACAGGCAATAACATTGAAGTTAAGCAAGGGGATTCTATTTCTATAGAATATGATATCAGTAAAAAAACTGGTAAAAAATTTATTCTTAGTAATTCTGCAAAGATGCCTATGATTCAGGTCATACCTCAAGATGGTACAACACCAACAGAGGAGATACCGATTGATGATGATTTAAGAAACTATGAGCCTGACCATTTTGCAAGTAATGGAGTGGTAGAAAAGCCATCAGACTTTAATTATGGTGCTAACAAACAGCCAACAACTCAATTTGTAGATAATAAATCAATGCAAATATTTTGTTCAGCTATGACCAAATCAGCACTTGAAAGTTCTTCATTAAAAGCAGATAAGGTTTCTATTCAATCTTTTATAAAGGATATGAAAGAAATATTTAAATCTGAATTTTAAATGAATTTTAACCCTAGCCTATTTTTCCCTAATTATTCCCTTTTTAGGTTTTTGGCTAGGGTTTCCAACCCTATTGCTATTAAAAGAATATTAATATAATAATGACAGTAATTAAAACTAAGATTGGTTCAGCGTTCTTTGAATACATTGAACACTATCCCAATGAACAAGATGCTTTAGATTCTAAAAACGGAGAATTTAAAGAAGTTAAAATTGGTAAGTTAAAAATGGAACGAACCAAAATAAGTAAAAAGGAGAGTAGTAATGACAGTAAGTCAGAAAGAACTCCAAAGACTTCGTGATATTGAAAATAGAAAATATCAACTTGGTCTTAACTTTCAAGCGAAAGCTAGGAAGTATCTTGAAGAAGCTAAGCAAATTAGTTTTCAAAGAATAAGAGTTCAAGAGTTAATAACTAGATAATTAGTTGTTATATAACCAGTAATACAAGGAAGGACTATATGGAATACTGTTCGCTTAAATCACCCGAAGAAATAAAAATAGAATTAGATACAGCCTCAGATAATATGGCTGAAAAACAATACACCTACAAAAGATTAGACGAGCATAAGAAAATTTTAGCTGAAACTCTAACTATAAAATATAGAATAGATAAAAGCTGTTCAATGGCTGAAGCTAAGTCCTATGCTTTATCTGAACAGTCTTACAAAGTTCATATTGATGGCCTGTTAGAAGCTGAAAAAATTTATACAAAAGCAAAATCTAATTATGCAAACTTACTTGCAACAATGGAGTATATGAGATCATGGATAGCAACACAAAGGCACATAAGCAAATAGACGATAGAGGTAAAAATGATTTAGAACGAATCATTGAAGAACTGACTAATGAGGTTTTAATTCTTAAAGAACAAAAAGAAATACTAGAATTAAGAGTTAAATATTTACAACAACAAATCAGAATTTATAGTGTGAAGGATTATGGAAAAAAAGATATTTAGTAAGGGAACTTTAAACAAGGAGAGTTACCATGAACGAGTTAAAAACTATGACCCTAAGTTTGCTGAAAAAAGGTTTGAAGATTATTGTAGAAGTAAAAAACTTTCTTTTAAAAAGCTTTTACTCAACGCAGATGAAAACTTGTTTGAGAGTCCTATCCCACACTGGTCTAAGCTTGGTCTTATGGTTGCTCAGCCTGACTATTTTTGTTACGGGAATAATAAACAATTCTATGCAGAAATTAAAGCAAGTAATAAAATCAAGATACGAGATTTAAAAAAATACTGTGCATGGGAATCAACTATGTGCGATATTAAATATACTCAATATTATATTTGCTTTTGCTTTAATGATAAAATGGTTATTAAAACCATATCTCAAATAATGGAACTATTACCCAAATCTAAACTTGATTCGTACCACGAAGGCAATAAGTACTATATTCTACCTCTATAAGCTATATAAATAGCCACTTATTAAGCTATTGCTATATTATATAATATCTATATTATTACTGTATGAACAATAACAAAAGGGAAAAAAAAATGAAAACTACAAAAGGCAAATATTCTCACTCTTACAATATTACTATTAATAATAGTGTTTATGAGGTTGAGCAAAGAGAAGACAACAACTCCAATAAAGAATGGAAAATAAATTTATTAATAAATAATGGAGTTGAAAATCAAGATCACGATAAATGGTGTGATACTGTAAACACTTTGAAATATGCTAAAGAGAGTATTTTAAGGTGGGAAAATACAAAAAACAATTAACCAACAAGAAGGGAAACTAAAATGAAAGAAAAAAAAGTCAATACTGATATTTGGAGTGATGATAAACAAAAAATTATTAAGCAAATATCTGATTATGTTTCTAATTGTAAAGATATTAGTAAAGCAATTAGAGTCTTAAATTTTGTGAAAGAAGAAAAAGTAGCGTAAATTAACAGGGGGCGAAAGCCCCCACAACAGAAGGGAAAATAAAATGACTAAAATATTAACTGCCGTTAGCTATGCCTTTATTTTTGTAATGATTTTATGGATTCTTAAAAACTCTATTTTTAATTTATTGCAAAGCATTAGTTATCTTGACCCTGTAACTAAAATATATGTTTGTGTGGGTTTTGCTTTGATTGTTGTTTATTTTGGTTTTCAGGGTTAATGCCAAGTATTAACAATGTCTTTATTGATTTTTTTAAAATTAACAGACTCTAAGTCATATTCTATTCCAGTAATCTTAAATTTATCTGTGCTATTTAAAGTGCTTATTAAATTATTAGTAACAATTAAATTTGGGTAAGTGTCTTCAACTTTTGTGTAAGTAACTTCTTGTTGATCTGTTTCTTTATCTATGTAACTAATAAACACAGTAACCAAAACATAATCCATTATTTCTTCTTAAATAAATCCAAACTAGGCTTCAACCCATAAATAGAACCAAAGATTCCAACAGTCAGCCAAACATACCAATCAGGTAAATTATTAAAATATTGAAAAAACAAATCCAATTTTTCTTTAGCATTTGGAGAGCCTGAAAATACTGAATAAGAAATTACTAAAATAGGAAGTATAACAATCGCAAGTACAACCTCATCTTTATAGCCGGATTGTTGGTTCTCATTTACAACAGCAGTCAATTCTATTTCCCCTCTTTTCATTTTTTCAGCAGTCAAAAGCCTTGCTTCACTCATAGCTACTTCTGTTGCTTTTTTATTCTTATAAATGTCAGTTCCGGCCTTAAATGCTAAACTTGCTAAATTCCACCACATAATATCTACCTTTAAATTCTAATTATATTTATATTGTTAATATTCAATACACAAAATATCTTTTATATCTTCATATGTTGTGTTGCTTTGTGCATTTTGAATAAGTTTTTCTAGTCTTTCTAAGTGTATTTTTTTCATTGTAAGACTAGCTTTTATCTGTCTTTTTAAATGACCGCTAAGTTCTTCCAATTCATCTTCGTCCCAATTAGGCATAGAAATAATACTTTTGTGTCTTTGAGAAACTTTATCATATAAAAAATAACAACATTCTTCATATGAAGGATTTTTAGAGCCAAGCAAAGCATTACATTCTACACAAGTAGGTAATATTTCATTTACTTTATATGATCTTTTTTTACCTGAATTTGCTACTGATTCTTTATAATGATGTCTTACATTACCAATATCTGCACAATAAATGCATAAGCTATATTTATGTTTATTTTCCATATCCAATTTAAAAGACTTTTTTGCTATATTTAACTAAAAAGAATAAACTTATCAAATTTTTAAAATGTATGCGTTTAAAATGCAAATTTGGCGGTTTAAATGCTATTTTAGGCTTGGTTTTAGATTGAAAGTTCTTTCTTTGTTCCAAAACCTATTTATTCTCTATTTTCTCAATTAGTAGTTGTATGTAGTGAACAGCCTTTTTTAAATCTTGTATTTGCATAAAAGCATCGCTGTTTTTTCTATTATACCTACTAATATATTTGATAGCATTGCCTTGATACCAATTCAAGTTGTTTTCATAGATGTAATCTGACACCTGTATCTTTTGGTCTTTATAATGCGAACCACCCACCTGAGTATCTTTAGGAGATTCAATTACATTTTTAAATAAAGCTGGGTTTGTCATCAATAAGGTATGTATGTTGTTTTTTGAGTATCTTCATCTCTAACTGCTTTTAGATTAATTTTTCTATTCTTCTTTTCATTTACATAAGAAATATGAATCCAACCACTATTACCACCTTCGTAATATTCTAAGATCAGTTGGTCATACGATTCAATATTATCAATAATCCAATCAGCGAGTTCTTTGTTATCCATACCTAGAATTTCAAAATCAGTGGCGAAACCAAGACAGTGCTGGGAGGTTATTTTTGAACCAATAGCAACGCAGAGTTCTCCTGATCTAAAGCCTGAAGAAATAGTTACTGGCTTACCAAAATGAGAACGAATTGGTTGAAGTACATTGGTACATAAAGATTTAAGATTATCTATTTGAGATGCGTTAGGATTATTAGGTATTCCTTTTCTTGAAGCTATTTGGCTTTTAGTTAATTCTTCTAATGAAAAGTTAGCTGATAGTTTCATTATACTAATTTACCAATCCATTTACCCTTATTATCTAAGACCATAGGAAGTAACTTAGGCTGTGAATCAATTATCATACCACAACCCATAATAAATTTTGTCTTAAAATTCTTTGCGTAATGAAATGCCATATTGGTTTGTTCTATCATACAACCAACTTGCATACCCCACATCAGAGCATCACTGTTAGCCCAGTATTCAATCTTGAACTTTGAGTGAAAATGACCTTGAACAGTATTCATAGATTGTATCTGAGAAACACGAGCAACATCTGCTGAAATTCCATGAGTAAAAAAACATCTTTGTTTATTTGGCAAAGTAATAGTTAAATCATTTACCCAGTTCCATTTCTTAACATTTAAAAATTCATTATAACTTCTTAAAAATCCTCTTGGTATTCCATGCTTAATTCCTTTTCTATAAATCAAACTAGAATGATTTGAGTCAAGCAAAGTCATTTCAGGAAATATTGATTCTAGTTCTTTTATGTATTCTTTAGATAATGAAAGTTCATCTCCAGCAGAAGGAAGATCAGGGTTGGTATCGTGGAAGCTAAGAGCATGACAGTCAATCTCATCTCCAATATTAATAATAGTATCAGGCTTAAATTGTTTTTTAATTTCTTTAAGGAATGCAAAGCTATCCTTGCGGTGGTATGGTATATGTAAGTCGGATATAACGAGTATCCGTTTATGTTCATTCATTATTTAAAATAATTATAAAACCCACTAACTAAACCAGCTATAACCAAAACAACAAAAATTCCGCCTTTGCCTCTGTTGATCTGAGAAAATAATTCATCTTGTCCTTTTTCTAATTTAGAAATTTTTTCACAAATGAATTGCAGTTTAACTTCTGTTGGGGATTGTTTAGCCATAAAGTCCTATTAGTTGTATTTGACCATAATGTCAATTATCTAGGTTTTCCTTGACCTCTTTTAGCAGAGTTTCTGATCTGTTTTCTTGATCTTCCTTTTCGCTTATTCTTGTTCATGGTAGAAGATATTGGTTTTTTTCCAATGGAAGTTCCTTTGTATCTTTTGGTATAGGTAATAACTGCACCATATATATTTCCTTTTTTCGCCATTATAGCATGAAGTGAAAAGGGTTAAATTTTTTGTTAGGATTTTGTGGAGTGGGTCTTTCACATTTGCACATTTTAATATTGAATAGTTTGCAGATAATAAGTTTTAGTTTTTTAATCATTTAATAGTTATTATATTTGTTTTTCTTTTTTTGGCAACATTTCCTGACACCATTTTATTTTGATTCGTTTATATAGTTATAAATTCTACCTATGTTTTTATCAACTTGAAATAACTCCCCTTTTATCGTGCCAGTAGATTGTTTAAGTTCCACTACACTAATAAGAACCCAAGAAGTCAGGCCAATAATAATTGCCCCTAAGACACCTATAATCCATTTAATATCTATATTCATAAATTTTTAGTTGGAATCATAATGTGTTTTAAGACTCTACCTTTTTGAGAGCCTTCTTTAATAACATAGCCTGAAGTTCCGTTGCCATTGATATCAACTTCTTTTCTAGCTTTGTTTAGAATTTTGTTGCTATTCTCTACTTTGTTGTTCTCGTAGTTTTTAGCAATTAAATCTTTTAGTCTTTCCATAAGCACTTGTCATTTGTGCCTTCCTGTTATTTACTTCCACCAATGTATCCACCAATAACACCAATCAATCCTGTAACTGACATCTTCATAAGTGTAATTACAGAATCATCTACTGGTCTATTTTCTTCTAGTGCCACAACATAATCTCCAATAATAATAGTACCTAACAAAACTAGAACACCGCTTGTAATTAAAAGAATTATAATATCTTTAAAGTTTCTATTGTTCATCTTCCTCATCAAATTCTTCATCATCATCATACTCATCTTCATCTCCAGCTTCATTTAGATCATAAAGTCTGTTTTTTATTTCTTCAAGAATATCCACTTCTTTGTCTTTTAAAGTGTCTAGTTGGTCAAATAATTTCTCTAGTTTTTTGTCCATATGTAAATCCTTTATTTATAATTTCTTAATCTTCTAAATCCCAACTTGTTGTTGATTCGTTCCATGTGTATATATTGTCATCATCTGGATAAGCAACTGGTGCTTCCCATTGACAAGTATCTTCGTTTAAAATCCATGATGTAAAAGGTTTAGGTGATATGAAAGCATCTCTATCTTCATCATAAGCATAACCAATACCAGCATGATTTTTTCTAAAAGGTGTTCCTCCAGTTAAATGAACTCCTCCATGAGTGTTGTAAGATGTTTGTTTCCATACTGGATAACCAGTAAGTTTAGTTAAGAAATCTATTCCATTAACTTCTTGTTCAATTCCGTTTGAATCTTTTAGTTCATTATTATGAATGGATAATACTTCTATTACCTTATTGTTTAATCCTATTTTTGCGAATGAAGCCATTATGCTGTGTAACTCCCAGTTCCTGTAAATGATAAAATTGTATTTAGACCAGATGTTGCAACTGTAGGAGAGCCTGTTGTAGTTCCTGAATATTTAGCTGTAGGTACACTTAAAATAACTATACCTTTGCCACCAGCACCACTTGCGGTATTGTCTTCACTAGCACCACCTCCACCACCTCCAGTATTGACTGTTCCAGCATTACCATTATCAGGAGAAACAGCACCAGCGCCACCTCCTCCAGTTCCTCCAGTCCCAGCTGTAGAACTACCATTTTCTGAACCTCCACCTCCTCCAGCATAAGTTACTGAAGAACCTGTTATTGATGAGGCTGTACCATTTCCACCATTACCATTTGTACCTGTGCTTCCATTTGCATTTCCACCTACTGCACCAGAACCACCTCCGCCACCACCATTTCTTGCATTAGCTCCACCAGTATCAAAAACTCCTGAACCTCCATTATTTCCTTGACTTGGAGATGTGCTTGGAGTGTTTCCACTTCCTCCTGATATAGTTCCAGCACCACCACCTCCAGCACCTCCAGAACCACCATCTCCTCCAGCAGAGCCATTATAAGCTGTACCATATCCACCTCCAGCAGAGGTAATTGTAGTTAATCCTGAACCTGATATTGAACTATTTGAACCAGCACTTCCATTTGCACCACTTGAAGCTGCTCTAGCTGCACCTCCATCTCCGACTGTAATTGTATATGATGTTCCAATATTTATGTTTTGAGTTGATGTTCTATACCCACCAGCACCACCACCGCCTCCAGCTAAACCACCACCACTACCACCTCCAGCAACAACTAAAAAATCTGCTGAATAAAATGTTGGGTCTAATGCTTGGTCGCCTGAGTTTACTCCAGAAGAAGCAACCCAACCTTGAGTGGCATCTACATAAGTACAAGTTACTGCTTCTCTATTTGTTGTTAATAATTTATTAAATGTTGCACCTTCTATATTTAATCCGTTTCTTTCTAATATAAGATTATTTGTATTAAAAGTTCCTGCGTAATCTACTAATACTATTGTATCTCCAGCATTTGCGGAAGCTGGTAAGGTAACTGTGAAAGCTGCTGCTGTTGTATTGCAAGGATAACCATTACCAGCTACTGCTGTAAATCCTGTTGTTTGTACTGATTGCCAAGATGTTACTCCTGATACATCTGTAAAAGATAAATTTCCTGACCCATCTGTTTTTAAAAATTGATCTGTAGTTCCGTAAGCACTTGGTAATGTAAAAGTTATATTTGCACTAAGAGCATCAGGAGATTTTAAAGCAACATAACTTGATCCGTTATCTGTATCTTCAGGTAATCTAATTTCAGCACCAGCAGTTGATGTTCCTGTTACAGAAAGTGGACTGCTAATAGTAGAATCTAAAAAATTAACTGTATTAGTAGCTTGGTCAAAAGTTGCTAATTGAATCCAATCATCATTGTCTGCATTACGCATTTTCCAAGAATCAGTAGTAGTATCATACCACATCATATAAGCATATTTTGTAGATGGTTCTGTAGCTGAAGAATTGTTTGAAACAATAGCTTGTAAAGCTGAATTAATATCCGTTCTTGTAGAAGGGAATGTTTGGTTGCTTATTATATAGTCGTGATTTGCCATTAAAAACCTTTTGCTATCATATCAAATGTTCGTGATATTTCTGTATCACTAGAATTGTAGAATGTCACTTGAAAAGTGCTTATAGTTTTATTCGTAACTACAAAATAATCTCCGCTTAACATGTTTTCTCCAGTGACGCCTACTGCGTAATTAACTGTTTTGAATGGATTTGTAAAGGTAACAGTTTTAGTACCAGCACCACTTACAATATCGTTCTGACTTACTATTCTATCTTCCATATCAATAGTAACAGAAGCACCACTAATAACTGGAGTAGTTAAGCCATCTCTTGAAATTAAATACAATCTAAATTTGTAATATCTAGCTGTGTAATCTCCAATAACAAAGTTTCTAAATGTAGTATAAGTTACTCCGTCATCTGATAAAGCAATCTCTAAATGTGCGTTTGAGTTAGATACTGAATCTCCATCAAATGAACCAGTCGCATCATCAAAGAGTGTGAAGCCTCTACCGCCATCAAATAGATCAGTAGGGTCTTCTGCAAACTGAGTAAGGGAAGCTGTAACTCTTGATTTGTGTACTGCACCAATATCAATAGGTGCTGAAAAATCATAAATACCATCAGAAGCTAAAGAGGTAAGTTTTAAAGTATCGTTTTCTAAAGTAAGGTTTGTTTTTGTTCCTGTAAAAGAAGGGTTTTCTGTTTGAGTAGTAATGTTATTAAAGTTACCAATAGAAGATACTGTAGTAACAACAATAGTTTCATTGACACTAAAGTTACCTAGCTTGTCCACTGATTTTATCAAGTATGAGCCTACTCTTGCTGGAACTGTAATTGAGGTCGCTGGTCTTGATACTTTTTCAACTAAAGATACTGAGTTTTGCCATTCAGCACCTTCTGTTAATTGACTAAACCTGATTTGATAATATGCAAGGTCAAGGTTCGTTACGGCCTCCCAACTTAGGTGTGCGTCTGAGCCTAATATATTACATGAAAAATCTGTTACATTATCAGGTGGTGCAACTGCACCTACAATAACTCTTTGTGCAGAAGTATAAACAGAACTAACACCTATAGTATTAATGGCTTTAACTCTTACATCATAAGTATCTTGGTCAATAACATTTAATACCCTTTGATTTAATCCAGTACCTTGTGCGTGTATTTGATAATCTGTTTCTGTGCTTTTTTTATATTCCACTTGATAATAATCTACAAAGGCATCAGGACTTGCACCTATTTGAATATCTAGTGCGACAATAACAGTACCATCATTGTATTGAATAAGTTGGTCAGATAAAGTTAAAGAAGCGGGTGCTTGTACAGTAAAGGGATTGGGTAGAGTGGTATCAGGTATCGTTGGTGCTTGTGACTTGGTACTCCATGCGTAAAAATTATCTTGGTGTTCAAATAATTGTACATCAACAGTTAAATCTTCATTAATAGTTAATCCCTGTACTACAAATGGTTTAGCATTAAATCCACCACTAGGATAAGTAATCGCTACTATTTCTCCAATAGATAAATCTAAAAATTCAGAAGTTAATCGTAATTGTATTTGTAATTGGTTTCTTGATCTTCTTAAAATAACTTCACATAATGCTTCTGCTTGATAAGGACTGGTAATGTTATTAAATTCAAAGTTTCCTTCTAATAGGGTGTCATTATCTTCAGTTAGCATTGTTGCGTGTCTATCTGCTACTGGTAAAGCTGAATCATCTGCTGGTGGATAGTTTATAGTATCTGATTGCCAATTCTTTTCAGGATTAATAAATGTTCCTATAACCCGATTATATTTGTTCCCCTTTCGTTCTCCTAATACTTTTGCACCACCTACTACATTAGCAGAAGTAATAGTTTTAACTGCTGAACCTGTTCCTTCAATTTGAAGTTTATAAACCCCTAGAGTGTAAGTAAAAAAAGACCTCATAGGGTTTAAGAGTTTCTTTACATTCTCAATAACTTTTTGTGATGTATCTATAACTGCATTAGTATCAAATAAATTAATATCACTAGCACCTGAATATGGTTCTACTTGTGTTTCGCAAGTATTGGCAGAAGTTTTAAAAGAAGCAAAGTCTGATTCAAAAGCTGAGTTAGGTAATCCTTTTCCATATCTGCCATCTCGTAAGTAATCTAATAAACATAAAGCTGGGTTAGAAGAAAATCCTGTTGTGTCTGTTCTTGGGTCATATACTTTCTTTCCTTGTACTGTTACTTTGATCGTTGGAATATTACCAAACACATCTTGATTCCATTTTAATCTTAAAGCAACATAAGCCACTCCTGATAGTTTGTGTGTAGAAGTCCAGTTAGTCAAAGTAGATAAAACACTTGAAGCTACTTGGTCATCTTTACCCATGAAAGATTGTATTTGAATATGTGATGAGCCTTTGTAAAAATTAGCATCTGAAGAATCAACTTCTCTAACTGTGCCATGAGTTAATGCACCATCAAAAGTAACTTCTTTGTCATCAACAGTAATAGAAGTAATTGCATTTATTTCTCCCTCACAAAGTACCCCAGCAATATAAAGATAGTTATTATCTGCACCACTAGACTCCATTAGAACTCTAGTAATACCTATTTGTCTTGTTCCATACACAACTGGGATTTGTGCGTTGTTAGATGATTTGTTTATTAAAACACCCTTTTCTTCTTCAGGAGAGTCAAACTCAGGTATCTCAGGCATAGGAATAAGCCAAGAGATAAACCCTTCAACTAAACCTACAATCGCATCTACTACACCACCCATTATATATGAAACTCCCTTTTAATCTTTTTACCAACTCTATAAATATCTGAGTTAGTTCTTAACCAATTGATTGAATCTCCTACATTAAGAATATCTTTAAAGTTATTATAAACCCAACGCATCATAGAAAAGGTATTTTTAACTGATGCTATTTCTATCAACCAAATATTATTGCCTGACTTCCATTCATTAGGTTTAATCTTACCTGATACTTTAAATCTTTTTTCTGTAATGTTATGTAGGTAAGCCCAATTAACAAAACCTATTAACTCATCTCCATCATAAAACTTTTTACATTGTCTTAAATTAAATGAAGGCATTAAGTATAATCTTAAATCAGCATCTTCCATAGAGTCATACTTTTTAAATTTTCTAAATAAATCTACTACATCTTGCATTATGCTCTACCCCATTTAATATCTTGTGTTGTTTGTGAAGCAAATTCAAACCCTTCGTCATTAACAAAATGTAATTGTTGTGAGTTAGTATTTGTTTTTCTTCCTTCTATTTTTTCAAAGTCTGACCAATGAGAAGTAACCACAATATCTACATCAGAACTATCTAAAGTTTCATTGATACCAAAGCTTTCTACTCTACCTTTAAATAATAAAAATGGGTCAGCAATTACAGCTTGGTTGGCATCTAAGAAGCCTTTATAAACTTCTACTTCTCTTTCTAAATATTGATTGTTTAAAAATAAAGATATGATGGTTTGATCTGCACCAGTAAATTGTAAAGTTAAATTACTTACTGTTATCTCAGAAGATTCAGAAGTTGAAGTAACTCCTAATAATAAAGATGAAGCTGTGTATGTATTAGAATCGTAAGTTATGTTTTTGTAATGATCGGTAAATCTATAACCTGAACCAACATTAAGATAGAGTAAGGTAACTGGATTTAATGCGTCTGTAGCAAGTTCATTATTAACTGCTGTCGTTAATCCTCTAGCCATTATAAACTCTCTGCTACATCAATTTCGTAACTGTAATAACCTTGAACTCCTAAATTATACTCTTGAACATCATTTACTAAGGTAACAGTAAAATCTACATTGTCATAAATTAAAACTGTGTCATCTGTAACATCTGATCTTAAAGGTGGTTCAAATGTTAGTGTTCCTTCTCCTGAACCATCTGCATTTAAATCTTCCACGCACATATAAACTTTTTCCTGTCCTGAGAATCTAAAGTAATCTCCAGCTTTCAATATTCCGTTAGTAGAAGTTGTCATGCCATCTACTGTGCAAGTATTAGCACCGGCAGATATGGAAGCATCAGTTGAGATAGTAGTAGAAGCCACACCTTGTGCATCTGATACAATAGGTGGAATAACTGTAAAATTATTTAACTGTGATCTTTGTTTCATTATAAATGCTTTGATAGGTGCAAACTCTGCTCTAGTCATAGCTGGGAATTGTAAAGTAATTGCAAATCTTTGTCCGTCAATTTGTCTAGCTTGTTTTCTTCCTGAAGTAGTTACACTAACAATAGTTCTTTGAAGTGATCTAATGTTTGCTGAATTAGCAACTGGAGATGTAGGAAATTGTCCGCTCATATTATACTAATGCTGGTTTGCCTTTTTGGTTTAAAGCTGTGTTAATTATATTTGTTATTGTTGCTCTATTGTCAATCAATAACTCCTGAACTCCCTTAACATCTGTTGCTTGTACTGTAAAATTAATATTAGTTGAACCTAAACCACCCATTTCGTGATTTGGTACAATTGTTCCATCAGAAGAAGGAATAAACAATTCTCTTCCTCTTTCTCCAACTATGTAAGGGTTCATACCTCTAGTGCTTCCGCCATTTGCTCTATTTTCTTTTTTAACTCCACCACCCTCTGCACCAAAACTAAAACCACCACCAAGAGCAGATAAAATAGCTTGAAGTGCTATTTGTTTCATTAATTCGCCAGTTTGTCTTTTCATAGTTCCTAGTTTTTTATTTTCTAAATCAACTTGCTTTTTAAATATATCAGGAAATAACTTTTCAAGTGCTAATAAAAACAACTTCTTAACAATAAAACTAATTAGAAAACTTAATGCATTAACTATTGCACCTTGAACAAATGTCTTAAAAGTTTCTCCTAAGTTTTTTCCTAATATGATTGATTCTGCTAATGCTTTAGAAACAGCATCTATTGAAACAAAAATTCCTTTAGCAAGTGTTTCTGCAATATTATTAAATGATTCGCTTAATTTTTTCATTTGCTCGTCATTTATTTTTTGAATAGCTTTTCCAAATTGTTCCATTTTGCTTAGTGCTTTAGCCGCACCGCTAGGATCGCCACCCTGTTTATCATCTTCATCGTCAAGAAAAGTTCCTATTGGTTTATCTGTAGCTAGAAGTCCTTTAATTGGTTCTGGTTTTGTCATTCCCATTGCCTTGTCAAATGCATCAAGGTCAATTTCCCCTAAACTTCTTGCCCATTTGTCTGTTGCTACTTTTGCATCTTTCATAGCATTGGTTATGCTAATTATTCCAGTAACTACTAATGACACTGCTAAAGCACCCATAAACAAAGGATTAGCTAACATAGCAAAATTTAATCCAACCATTGCATTGGTTAAAGAAAATATAAATGAAGCTATTTTAACTGCAATAATAGCTATTAAAGTCTTTTTAAAGAAATCAAAATTATCAGCTACAAATTTAACTGCTTTACCTAAAGCAGTAATGGCTCTTGATAAACCTTGACCTACACTTACTCCAAACTCTTTAAGTTCTTTGTCATTGTCTGATATAAATTGTTTTAAATCTCCTAATTCTTTTTTAAGTTCTGTAAAAAAACCAGCACTAACAGCTACTTGAAAATTAAAGAAACCATCTTTTAAATTGGATACTGTTCCTGATAAAGTTTCAGCAAGTTCTTCTGTTAGCATTCCAAATTCGCCACCAGTACCAAATGCTTTTCTTAATCTTTTAATTGTTTCATCTACACTATATTTTGCACCTGATTGAAATCCAGCCATAGCAGTAACAGCTTTATCTCTAAATAAGTCTGCTGAACCAATACCAGCACTAAATGATCTTTGAATTTGTTGTGAAGCTAAAGCAAAATCTCCACCTAATTGAACTGCTGTATTACCTGTAATTTTTAATAATTCTTCAAAAGATACACCTGATTCTTCTGCTGTTTTTTTAACAGTGGCTAGCGAACTTACACCTTGTTGAATATTAGATAATTCAAAAGGAGTATTTTTTGCAAAATCAGTAACTTGTTTTAAAGCCTTTTGTCCAGCTTTAGCAGAGCCAAGTAAAGCTTTTAATTGTACCCCAAGATTTTCAATTTGAATACCAGCATTTACGAATCCTTTAATTGCAAGACCAGCACCAATACCAATAAAAGCATTTCTCAAATTAAATACTGAGGCTTTAACTTTATTTAATCCACCTCTTAATCCACTTAATGCTCTCTTGGTATTATCTACTGCGTCTAGGCGGATTTGGACTCGTTCTTGTGCCATATAACTTTTCCTTGTCTGCCTTCACTTTAAAATAAGCTATCCAGTAAAAGAATTCTTCTTCTGTCATAGCCAACACTTCTTCCATACTTTTTTTTAATCTTTCCCCAAGAGTAAGTATGGAAAACAACTCTTGATCGTATCTTACTTTTTTTCGGCTTCCTCTAATGAAGTCGTATTAAGTATTTCTGTAGCCACTCTTGCAATAACTTCAGGGTCAGCATTGTTAAGTAAGGTGTGTTTATCATCTAACTTAAAAATTTTGTTTCCGTCTTTATCTCTTGACTTTAACATTATAGCATCTACCAAAACTCCCAAGTCGTCATTCTTAGCACCTTTAAACAGATTTCTTTTTTCTGCTAAAGTAAATGGCTTTGAATATATCACTAGAGGTTGTCCTTCCTCGCCCCACTCGGCAACATTAACTGTTTTAACCCCTTGTGATTCAAAATGATCTTTAACTCTATCTATTACGCTCATGTTCTATTTCTTCCTTATGTTATATATTAAGGTGCTGTTGCTTCTGTTAATGCACCAGTTCCTGTAAATGAAATTTCTGATTCAACCATTCCATCAAAAGATGAATTAATAGTTTTACCAATAATAATTGCACTACCTGTGAAATATGTATCTCCAGTTGTAGCACCTTCAGGATATAGGTTAAGTGTTACTTCAGTACCAACTACTAAAGCTACTTGTCCTGTGTCTGTTTCGTCAAAAAATACAGAAGCTGTACCAGAAAATGCTTTCAGTCCAACTTTGTATGTTCTGCTTGAATCTCCCATTGAAGTATCTTCAATAGTTTCAGCAGTGTTTTCTAGTGAGAAAGACCTTAGTTCGCCCAAAGTATCTGAGCCAACCTTGATAGTTCCTTCACTTCCTGTGTGAGTTGCCATGTTTGTTCTCCGTTGTTAGTTGTTAAGGTGTACCAGCAGTATAAGTGTACATGACCCTTACTACTACTCGTATTCCACCGATAGGAAACAAAGTACCTTCGTCTGTAGAAACTTCCACGACTTGAGTTATCTTTGCGTACCCACCTCGTGTTCTATCAGATTCTAGTGCAGTTTCAATCGTTGAAATTAGTTGATTTCTTTTTGTGTCAATATTGGTGTCTGTTCCTTTTACAAATCCTACAATAACAAAGTCTGCAACTCCTTGTCTTGTAACACTTGTTGAGGTCATAGTTTCATCTGTTCTAAATTCATTACCTGATTGAACAAATACTGCTGGATATTGTTGTTCTGAAAGTTCATCTATATCAAATGGTTCTCTAGTTACTTTCTTTAAAGTAATAGGAGATGATACTGCACTCAATACAGTTATAATATTTTCAGCTATGTTTTCTCTTATGCTCATATTAATTTAGAAACCTTTTTAAACTCTTTAGCAAAGAAATTAATCAATGTCTTGCTTTCTCTATCTCCAACAGCAAAAAAAGTTCTTTTCTTTTGATTGCCTACTGCTTTAATGTTTTGTGCTTTACTAGCAAAAAATAATATAGCTTGTTTAGGTGTAGATTTTTGAGTCATGTTAGATAACATATTGCCTTTAAAATTAAGGTCAGGAAAACTTGCTTGTCTGCCTTTTTCTCGCCTAAATGCTTTATACTCAGGTGTGTAAGGTTTAAAGCTTCTTCCGTCTGCGTCTTTACCTCTTTGAGTTCTTTGCTTAATTAAACCCATTAAGAATTCAGCAGTTCTGCCTAAAGCTTTCTGTATTTGTCTAGGATTATCTCTTATTTGCTGATCTAGTTTTTTTCTTAATCTACGATCATCAATCTTGGCTTTAATCTTCATCGGATAAGTCTTAGTCTTTCGTAAGGTTCTTTCTCAGCAGTAGTTACAGTGCCATCATTATTATCATCATACTCAACACCATCTCTTAATACTGCACCAAACTCAGCATGATATGCTTGTTGGTAGTAGTCTAACATTACTTGGAATCTGTCTTTATTTTCATCACTATTAAACTTAGTTAATTGTGGAGTTGCATAGAATCCTATAACTTTAAATACAGAACATCTTTTCCATTGTGCGTCTGTTAATAATGTTCCGTCCATCTCAATAGAACCTAAGTGTGCAATATCTCTTGTAATGTTATTCTGATAGATACCCCACCATTTATCTCTTAAATCTCTTTCAATATCTTCTCTTGCTTGTGCGTGGTAGTCGTTAGGAGAAGTAAAACTTGTAATACCAAACTCTAAAATATCAGGTTGGTAAAATTGTAAATCTGTGTCTGTACTAAAATTTGCCATTTGAATTCCTTATTAAAAGGTGGGGATTTTACTCCCCACCATTATTAGCATTAATTAAAATGCAGAGTCTACAGTGATTTTAACACCAAAGTCATTCTTAACAATCGCTTGACCAACTGTCATAGAAGCAACAATTTCTGTGCCTCTTAGCGAAGCATTTCTTTGATTTTCTATTTTAATGTCCGATTTCATAATTAAACCGATTGATGCTGGGTGGAATACTGCACCAACTGAATCATCAGAACCATCAATAGCTATGTTTGCATTTTCAAATACATCAATTCCAGCTATTCTTCCAACGAAGCCATCATTCAATGCTTGGTTTCCTTTATCAGAAATTGCATTTGCACCTGTGCTGTATCCAGCATTAGTTAGAACTTTCTTCAAGTTGAAAACAGCTTTAGGGTTGAATACACCATAATAAGGTGCTGGTACATTCAATGCTCTTAAAGTTGCTTGTGCTTGGAATAAAAGTTCAGGAGTTAATTCAGTTCCCGCCGCACCAAGTGCCGCAGTAAATGAAGTAAATAAAGCCGCTAAATCAGAATCAACTTTTTTAGCTAAACCATCTCCAAATAATTTACCAATGTCTGAACCTACATTTCTTTGAGCAGAATCTCTACCTAAGTCTGTAAGTGTAGTCATTACACCGATCTCACTTGCAGTAATATCTACTGCTGTAGGGTCAATCGCTGTGTTTGCAAGGTCAGTTCCTTCTGCAACAGCCGCCGCAGAAATTGCTGGGTAAACTGGTACTTGAACAGTTTTACCTTGTCCTGTTATATTGTAAGTTGTTACTAGCGGACGCATTACTGAAGTTTCTTGAAAATTGAAGATCGCTTCTTGTATAACGTCTGTGTATAGTTCTGCTAGTGTAGAACTGGTTGTTTCGTCTGCCATGTTATTATATTTCCTTATGGTTAGTTGTTAATTATTAAATTTGCCTTCAACCCACCACTCTCTCTTTGTCTTTTGTGTTCTGCATAAACCTTACGATCTTCTGCTTTATTCAAATCCAAATCAGCTATATTAAAAGGCTTGAGTGTATTGCCACCAATCCCACTTTGTGAACCACTACCACTTGGGGTAGCAACCACATGATGTGGATTGTTGTTTAGATACTCAGCAACTAATTCGTTTACACTCATTATATCGCCTTTTTCATTGTATCTTGGAGTTCCTGTTTCAGAAACTACCTCAACACTACCTGAGTCATTTAACTTTAAAGAATTTCTTAATAAAGCTTTCACTTCATTAGGATTAATCGCTTTAAGCTGAGAAGCAGTATTAACTAATGTTTCGTCAATTCTAATCTTCTGTAACTCAGATTCCAAAGCAGATATTTTAGTATCCTTCTT
>Ga0208413_1000518_pt1 | contig 28793 bp, 22 predicted proteins | sample AntAceMetag02UKD_FD_184761 | JGI IMG/M metagenome (GOLD analysis project Ga0208413, IMG submission 184761) | Saline lake microbial communities from Ace Lake, Antarctica - Antarctic Ace Lake Metagenome 02UKD (SPAdes) (version 2) | ecosystem: Environmental > Aquatic > Non-marine Saline and...
GGGGGGGGGGGGGGGGGGGGGGGGGGGGGGGGGGGGGGGCGGAAACTCCCGGGGATTAGCCGTGGTAGTAGCGCTCGTGAACGATCTTGCCGTCTTGCCATTGGGTGACGACGGCTTGCTCGACCTTGACGCGTTCGTCGGCGGTGGTGGTGAATTCCATGATGGCTTCGTAGAACGAAACGCCTTCACCGGTGGCGTGGCGGATCACTTCGTAGCGGTGGAACGCCTTCACCCCTTCGAGGATCGTTTTCTCGGTCTCGATACAGAGCGCCTTACCGTGCTTTTCACTGTCGTTGGATTCCTGCAGGACGACGTCATCGGCGAGGTAGGTTTCCATGGCTTCGATGAATGCGCCTTTGGCGAGGAGTGCGAAAACGCCTTGAAGGGAAGCCTCAATGGCAGCGGGAGAGTTTGGATTTTCGGACATGGTCGGTTGTATTCTAGGGTTTGTTGTTGAGCCGGGATCGGATCGATCTCAGCTGGAGGACAAAGAGAGTGGACGGCGGGAAGGTTTATTCCCGGAGGGTAAACTGGACCCGATCGTTCGGGGGATGAGGCGGGTAAATATTGCGCTTTGACCCGGGCATTGCGTAGAAGCTATTCATCGCTGGTGGCGGCCTTTAAAAGTATGAACAAAGCGGGGACTGGTGTCCGATAGCCTTCGGCCGTCGGATAGCTGGCTGAGCGAGGAATTTACCCCAGGTTTGGTTTCGGTGATCGTTCCGACTTATAATCGAGAGGGCCTGATTCTCGAAACGATTGAAAGCCTGCGGGCGCAGACGTGGAAGGCCTTAGAAATTATGGTGGTGGATGATGGCTCTACCGATCGCACCTTGAGCGTGCTTGAGGCGGTTTCCGATTTGGGTGAAGGTCGCAATCTTCGCGTATCTCATCAGGCCAATACAGGCGTGTCGGCGGCGCGAAATCGCGGAACTCGTGCTTCAACCGGGGAGTTTATCATCTACCTAGATTCCGATGATATTTTGGTTTCTGACGCGGTTCAGCATTTTGTCGCGACATTACGTTCTTCGGGAAGCGATTATTGTCATGCCTCCATTTGCACGATGGATGCGGAGGGCAATTTGCAGGCAGATGATGGCCGTTGGCATAGCCGACCCGAGAAATCAGGCGATTTGTTCACCAACATGTGGTTGATTCATGCGGGTTGCTATCGGCGTTCGATCGTTCGTGAGGCGGGGGCCTGGAGTGAAGCGTTGGCTTGCTCGGAGGATTATGAATTTATTCTGCGAATCAAGGCGGTGGCGCGAGGAGTCCATTTGTTGCGAATCCAAGGATACTATCGCATTCACACCGCTGACCAATTGCACCAGAAGCACAACTTGGGGAAGAATTTTTCGGCGGACGTGATTATGCTGGAAAGCGACACGATCTGGCTGGAAGCGCGGGGGCTCATTCCGGCAGAAACCCTGCGACTGCTGGTGGATCGCCTCCGCTTTATTTTTTTCCGGCATGGTTGTGACGGGAATATGAGGATGAAAAATCGCGCCCTCAGAAATATGCTAGAGCAGTTAAAGGGAGGCTGGTCTCCGAAGCGGCTCTATACCTTTCTTCGTTGGATCAACTTTCCGGGTTTTTATGGTGGGTTAGCGAGCCTCAAGCAACGTTTTGGGCGGAGCTCCTAGGTGCCCCCTGTCATCTCAAACGAGGCGTGGGGGGGGGGCAAACTAGGGGGCGGGAGTGAAACCGTCGGTGGTGCCTTCGGCGATACGGGAGGAGCCGGTGCGCGGGTTGGAGAGATCGATGATGCGGAGCAATTCCGACCAGCTGAGGCGGCGACCGCCTTCGGTATCGGCGTTATGAAAACGGGGTGAAACGCCGATTCAAAGTGGACGAGGCGTGGATTCACTTCCGATGATATTGCGCGTCGCCGGCTCCCGGCTGACAGCGCTAGTGAGCGCGACTCAACTGGTGAGTTCGGCCGGGGTTTCGGGCTCGAACGTGAAGCCAAGCGGTGACGCGCCGGAGCCGGGGCCGAATTGCCAAACGAGGGTGCCCGTGGCATCGGCGGCCAAAAAAGGGGGGGGGGCTCGGATTCGCTTGGTTTTAGCAGCGGATCAAACGACTTGTTCTCGCTCAGCACTCGAAAATACCGTGTCCAGACAGCGCACCGTTTCATTCACATCGAAACGTTGGGCTTGTTGGAGAGCACCACTCACCAAACTCCCGTAAAGCACGGGATCTTGGAGCAATTGAATCATGGCGTTGACCAATGGCTTTACCTCACCAGGAGCCACGACCAAGCCGCCCGCTCCAATCACTTCGGCGGAACCGCTTCCCGTGCAGCCGATCACAGGCTTACCCCGCGCCATTGCCTCTAGGTAGGTCAAACCGAACGATTCGTAGCGAGCAGGTGAGACTAGGCCGTAACACTCTTCCACCCAGCGATCGCGTTCTTGGTCGGAAACCAAACCGGTGAAAATTAGCCGATCCGCATAATGGGTCCGGAAATTCAAATCAAGCTGACTTTCGTAGTCGCCCATGTCTCGTCCAATCATGACGAAGCGCACGTCTGGCACTGCGGCAAGGAGCTCGGGCAGGGCTTTGATCAGCACGTCGCAACCTTTGCGGTGCTCAAGTCGGCCGAGAAATATGAGGGTTCTCGGCGGCACCCATGGCACTGCGGCAAGTCTCTCAATCGGTATACCGTGTGGCACATAGGCGAACCTTTTCATCGGGATTTTCAATCGATTCGCCAGCCATTTGATATGCTGCACGGTATGTGATGCCAGTAGCTGCGAGCTTCTAATGGTCCGATATTCCCACGCGGCGAAAAGACGCCCAGTTAGATTGGTCAATCTGGGCCCTGAATCGGTTTTGTAGTTATTCGTTTGTTCAGTGGTGGTGCTGATCCGGGTCATGGTCTGATGCGCCCACGGCAGATGCATATACAGGCCAGCGAAACCATAGTAATTGGTCGCAACAACACGGTCGAAAAAAGCGTGATCCTGCGTCAGCTGAATCGCGATCTTGACCACCGCTACCAGAGTCCGCCCCAAGCGGCCACCACCGCGGCAATACTTGCCCCAGTTGCAATTGATTCGAACCACTCGATAAGGCACGTCTGGTTCTAGCGTGTCGGGCCACCAGAAGGGCCGATGTTCATCGATGATCCACACCGAATACAGCTGCCCTCGCTGATGGAGTGCGTTGGCGACATGCCGAAAGTTGGATGCAACTCCGCCGGCCGCTCCCTGACGGGGCCAATCATCGAGCAATAGAGTGTAACGCTTGCCGTGGTTGGTTGGATTTGCCGAATCGGAAGAGTGACCAGACATCAGGGATCGAAGCTCCAAACAATTTTCAGACATTCTGAATCGTAAGACATGGAGATCCAACGGAAAGGCGGAGTCATCTTGAAGCCAGTTTCTTTTTGACTAAAGAAACCGGGATGGGATCTGGGCCCGAGATTTTGATGGGAATAGGCAGAGTTATTCCCCGAGGAACCGTATGCTCAATTTAACGACCAGACCTCGATATAGGCGTTGCGATCTCCGGGTCAGGCCCGATCTTCTGGCCGCTTGATGGTTCCGTTACGTTATTCGATCAGTATCTACGGTTTAGGTTATGTCGGTTGCGTTGACCTCGTCTGCCTCGCTACCCACGGGCATCGGATGCTAGGGGTCGATTCGCAGTTGGCCAAAGTGAATTTGGTCAATGCGGGCGAACCGACGGTCGAGGAAAAGGAACTTAGGCCCATGATGGCGACAGCGCATGCCGCGGGGCGTTTGGCGGCGACGACCGATAGCAGCCTCGCGATCGCCCAAACCGAAGTATCATTAGTTTGCGTGGGAACCCCCTCGCTCCCCGATGGATCGGTCGATTTGGTCTCGATCCGTAAGGTGGCGGAGGAAATAGGTCGCGGTTTGGCAGCGAAGCGCGGGCGTCACGTGATCGCCATTCGTTCGACGGTTCCTCCGGGGACGTGCGCTGAAGTGTCCGCGCTGATCGCTCGGGTTTCGGGCCGGCAACCGGACGAAGATTTTGCGGTGGTATCGAACCCGGAATTCTTGCGAGAAGGTTGCGCGGTCGCCGACTTTAACCAGCCCGCCTTCACGGTTCTAGGCACCCATTGCCAGTGGGCGGCCGACATTTTGCGGGTCGTCTACGAGGGCGTCGATGCTCCGGTCGAATTGCTGGATACTCGCACCGCGGAATTGTTGAAGTATACCTGTAATACTTTCCACGCGTTGAAAGTTACTTTTGCCAATGAGATCGGAAATCTTTGCGGAAAACTAGGGATCGATGCCCAGGGTTTGATGGATGTCTTTTGTCGCGACACCAAACTCAACCTCTCTCGGTCCTACTTGAAGCCGGGGTTTGCTTTCGGCGGTTCGTGTCTGCCTAAGGACGTGCGGGCGATCTGTGCGTTGGCTCGCACCCACGATCTTGCCAGCCCGGTGTTGAATGCCATTTGCAGCAGCAATGAGCATCACCAGGATTTGATCTACGGCCGGATCCGTTCCTATGGTCTTCGCCGGATTGGCATTCTGGGACTGGCTTTCAAGGATGGAACCGATGACGTGAGGGAAAGCCCAATCGTGGATATCGTGGTTCGCCTGTTGGCGGATGGGTTAGCGGTGCGGATCTACGACCCGCTCGTGAGTGTGACTGACGCTGACGGGGTTAACCTTCATCCTCTTCGGCAGAAGATCCCGGCGATCACCCGCCTGCTGACGGGCGACTTACCGGAGGTGATCGCGAGTTCGGATCTTCTGGTTTTGGTTAACGACAACTCGGAGGTGAGGGCAGCCTTAGAGGGCTCACTCGAACCCTTAACGGTTTACGATTTTCACCGGCCGAAGTTTGAGGGGGCTTTCGGATAGAAAGCGAGACCCAGTTGTGGGTAAGCCGACCGAATTTGACGACAAACGAGGCGCGGGTGGTCGGGCAGAGGGTCAGGCCGGCGGAGCCAGTCACTGATCCACCAAGACCTCGAGTGTCGACGGAAACCGGGTGAGGTAATAGCGGTTTGGTTGGGGGGCGAGGTGGACAACGCGCTTTGAACGTCGCTAGGGTCCGCGCTGTGATGCGCCAATTACGCTTTTTTCCTCAGGCTGCGGGGATGTTCTCGTTGATTCTTTTCGGAGGGGTTTTGAGCGGGCCGGAGCTCGAGGCCGTGGAAAGCCGCGAGCCGGTTTATCGCCGTGAGCGGGTGCTGACCGCGGTGCCGGAGGATGGGGAGAATCCGTATCTGGCGTTCCCGGCGGTGCTTGATTTGGGCGACGAGGTTTTGGTGAGTTTCAAGCGCGGCGGATTCCATGGTGGCGGGGCGGAGGCCGGGCTGGATTTGCTGCGGATTGATAAGCGCACGGATGAGGTGACGTGGGTGCCTGATCTGGCGAAGGCGGCGGGCAAGACAATGCAGATGGGGGAGTGGGTGCGTTACCCGGATGGCACGATTGCGAATTGGATCGATGTGCAGCGTCCGCCGGGGACCGAGCGCGATGGCATGCAGGGCGTGATTTCGACGGACGGGGGTCAGACTTTTGGCTCGTTGGTGCGTTTTGGCGAAGTCGATGGCATCGAGTTTGGTTACCCATTTGGCAGTGTGGTGGAGGGCGGCACGACCTGGATGATCGTGATGACGTTCTCGCATCTCGCCGGAGGATATTCGGTGATCGAGAAGTATCCGCATGCGGGGCCGGTGGCGATTATCCGGTCGGACGACAGTGGCGAGAGTTGGACGTTGGTGCGGAACCTGACCGAGGAGTTTGGCGCGATTCCAATTAACGAGAGCTATTTTGTGCGAGCGGGGGATGGGTTTTTGGTGGTGACCCGGGGTTACGATCAAGCGGTGCGTTTGCACCGCACGGACGCCGTATTTAAAGTTCAACAACAGGTTAGTCTGACGAAAAACTATGACTTCATTGAGCGCTACGTGGGGCGCCCGCGACTGTGGAAAAAGGATGGGAGGTTTTATTTGATCGGCCGAAACTGGACGGGGGGCACGGCGTTGGCGGATGATGCGCGGAAGGCCGGTGAACCGCGATTTCCGCAGGCGATGAGGATGTGCTTGTTTCGCGTGAATCCGAGGAGTCTTGAAGTGGAGTCCTACGCGGTGCTCGATAATACGGAAGCCGCTAACGTGACAGATGGTTATTACCCTGCGCCCTATTGGGTGGAGAGGGATGGCGAAACCTACCTGCGGGTAGTCGACTACAAGGGAGTGAACCGTCGCCCGCCGGAGATCGTGGAGTTTGAGTTCAAGTGGGCGGAAGTGCGGTGATGTTGCCGAGAGTCGATCGGCCGTAGTGAGTTAAAAAGGACGTGGAGGCAAACCGGAGTGACCCCAATTGCCACGAGGATTTTTTTTAGAAACCCACCGGCAGACTGATTTTTAACCACAGATTGCGCAGATAAATACCGGATATCAATCCCCACGCCACTGCCTTTTATCCGGATCGAATCCGTGAAATTTTGTTTCTTTCGCCCAAAGGGCACCCGCCATCGTCACCCCTCCGAGGCACGATCTTCCTGAACGCACCCTCTGCCCACTCGCGCGTTACGCCGTGGGTAGAATCTAAAAGCTTCGGGACACTGGTATGACATAGAGGTTTATCCTTCAAGCTAGAGGTGGCCCCGGTTCGGCCGATGTAGGACTGATGCCGACCGCATGATCGAGTGCTGCGCGCGGTGAACTCTAGCTCTCTGTCGAAATTCGGTTAAATCGAGCGCGAACGAAAACTAGACGCGGTTGAGTGTCGGGCGGTCTGATTCGACGACGAAGGAGGCGCGGGTTAGGACGGGAGCTCCCGGGCGAGTCACATAGGGGATAGTGCGATAGTCGGCGCGCCAAGTCTCGGGCGTGAGCTCGCAGCGCACGTAGCCGCGTTCGCCGTTGAAAAATTTCACGAACGGATTCTCGGCGAGGATCTGGTCGTGGCCTTTGGGTTGTTCACCGCCGTCGCCGCCGGACGAAACCGAGGTGCCGACGAATTCGGTGCCGACCGATTTTGAATCGAGTTGATCGAAGTCGGCGATGAGTTCGTTGGCCCAGTTTTTGTGGATATCGCCGGTGAGCACGACGGGGTTCTTGATCTTCTGGTCGTGAAAATGTTTGAGCACGCGACGGCGTTCGAATTCGTAGCCCGGCCATTGATCCATGCTATGCGTGACCTTTGGCCCGGGGCTGCGATCGACGCGCGCCATCATGACCTGTTGGGTCAAAATATTCCAGCCGGCGGGGGAGCGTTCGAGGCCGTCAAAGAGCCATTGGCGTTGTCGATCGCCGAGAAGGGTGCCTTGGGGATCGAGGAGGATGGGCGTGGGCGGCTTATTACCGTCGCCGAGTTGCTGAGGCGTGCGGTATTGCCGGGTGTCGAGCACATGGAATTGAGCGAGTCGGCCATAGGAAAGTCCGCGATACAGCAACATGTCGGGACCGCGCGGAAGGGCCGATCGGCGGAGTGGCATGTGTTCGAAATAAGCCTGATAGCCGGCGGCGCGGCGAAGTAGAAACTCGTCGCGCGGCGTGCCGTTTTTGAGGAATTCGTTGGCGTAGTTGTTGGCCACTTCGTGGTCGTCCCACGTCACGATCCAAGGAGCCATGGCGTGCGCGGCCTGGAGATGGGGATCAGTTTTGTAGCGCGCGTAGCGCAGTCGGTAGTCATCGATGGAGATGCATTCCCCGCCAAGGTGTTGGCGGAGTTGGTTGGCTTTGGGCGGCCCCTCGTAGATGTAGTCGCCAAGGTGCACGACGAGGTCGACGTCTTCTCGACTGAGGTGGTCGTAGGCGGTGTAGAGTCCGGCTTCGTAGTGTTGGCACGAAACCATGCCGAAGCGGAGGCGATCGGGAAGAGCGGTGGGCAGTGGAGTGGTGCGAGTGCGGCCGAGCGGACTTACTTCTCCGCCGACTTTAAATTGATACCAATACCAGCGGTCGGGGCGCAGCCCGCTGACTTCTACGTGGACGGAGTGGGACCAATCGGCGCGGGCGGTGCCGGTGCCCGACTGCACGATGCGAGACAGGGCTTCGTCCTCGGCGACCTGCCACGAAACCGCGATAGAGTCGGCGCCCATGCCGCCACCGGTTTCGAGGGGACGCGGAGCGAGGCGAGTCCAGAGCACAACACCGTCCGGTAACGGGTCACCCGACGCGACTCCGAGGGTGAACGGATAGGCGGAGAACTTTGGGTTCGAGCGGGCGCCGCTATGCATGCAGGAGGAAAGCAGGGCGGCGGAGGCGAAGGAGGCGCTGCCGGCGAGAAACGAACGACGACCAAGGTGATGGGCGCCGGGTAAGGGGTAGAGGGATTGGGGCATGGGGGGAGGTGGTTGGGTGGAAAAGTGAGGAAACGTTCGCGTACAGATGGACCCGGGGTTCGACGTTCATACTGAAACCGCGGCTGTCGTCGATGTTGACCATCTCTAACTTGGCCCTGACTCCACCGGGTTGTCTAGTTTGGTGTCTTCCATCGCTTTGTTACTAGGCACCAACGCAGCTTGCGAGACAAGAGATGGCGGCGCTGATTGGCGAAAACTGCGAATCGACACCGCCCTCTAGTCTTTTCGGTTAATCAGAAAGCTGACGTGGTTCGGGTGTCCCATATTGAGTCGTTCTGCGATCCAGGGATTGCTGGCGGTCGTTTGCTTTCGGAGTAGGCGAGCGATTTCGACTTTCCAAGGAGCTCCTTTTAGATCTCGCAGAATGTCGTCCGCAGTTTTGCGAAGCCGCTTGAGCTCGGTGCGGGTCACGCCTTCCCAGCGCTCTTTCTTTACGTCGCCCAGCGCAAATCCTTCAAGATCGCTCTCTGGGGTTTCCGCCAAGACTTTTTCCGCGAGTTCTAATCGAGCCTCTTTGCTGCCGAGAAACCAGCCTTGGCAGTAGCGCTTCGATAACTCGGCCCGTTTGTGGGGACTCCTTTCGTCGGCCAGTTTCAAACGATCCTGGTAGAGCTGCATTCCTCGGCGCGATCGGGGGAGACCATACCCCTCGAGCACTCGTTTTCCGGTCAGTCCCTTACAGATAGATTTGCCGGTCCACAGCTTGGCAAAGCTCGAAGGCCGATAGGATTCGATTTCAGAGATCTTGCAAATCCGGGCGCGGACGGGGTTGAGGTGGATGTAGTCGATCAGGCGCAGGAGGTGCTGGTTTTCCGTGACGAACAGCGATTTATAGCGGCCTTGGAAAACGTGCCCGCTCTCGCCGTGAAATCGATTGAAGCGCGTCGCGAATGTGCTCTGTAGCCACTTCATGCCCGCCACTAGATTGGCATCGGGAGTTTCTACCGCCAGATGGTAGTGGTTTCGCATGATCACGTAAGCGTGAAGTTTCCAGCCACAACGATCGACCGTTTCGAAGATACTTTTCTCAAACGATAGAGCGGTCTCGGCGTGGGTAAATAGGTCCTTCCGGTAGTTGCCCCTACTGATGATGTGGTAGGTGGCGCCGGGGAATTCGATCCGTTGTTTTCTTGCGATAAACTGAACTAGTGCCGGGGGAAAAATAAATGCAACATTTGAATAAAGTGTTTGACCCCTTTTTGATTACGCATGATCACGTAAGCGTGAAGTTTTCAGCCACAACGATCGACCGTTTCGAAGATACTTTTCTCAAACGATAGAGCGGTCTCGGCGTGGGTGAATAGGTCCTTCCGGTAGTTGCCCCTACTGATGATGTGGTAGGTGGCGCCGGGGAATTCGATCCGTTGTTTTCTTGCGATAAACTGAACTAGTGCCGGGGGAAAAATAAATGCAACATTTGAATAAAGTGTTTGACCCCTTTTTGATTATTTTTGATAACCGTTCCTCCGTTTCTCGTGTCTTTGCGACTGTCAAAAAATCCTCTCTTTCATTGTGCCTAGTGGGCGCGCTTGGTCTTGCGCTGGCTCCGGCGGCGAATGCTCAAATCACTTTGCACTTCGATTATTCGGATGGGACTAATGTCGTCGCGACTCATACGGTTGCGGCCGGTGGCATCAACTCGTGGACGACCACGACATTAGCGAATCCCCAAAATACTTCAGCCGTTTCAGCGGGGGGCTATCTCTCCAATCCTAGCTCAGACCTCAATATTAAGACCTTCACGGGGCAGTCGATCACCGGACTCATGCCTTGGGCTAGCGCCGGAGGTGCCGGTTCCAGCGATTTCGGCGCTGGGCTGGGCTTCTTTGAGGCGGGAGGCGATGTCTTTGGATACGCACCAGTCGGGTTCGACTACGCGTCCGGCACCTTGACTGGGGGCATCAATTTTGCCGGGACTTCTTTGATGGATCTCGGATTTGCGAGCAACTCTGGTTCGTTGTCGGGTGACTTTAATGTGGCGGGCACGACCGTCAATTGGTCGACCACGGGAAGCGCAGTTCCAGAACCATCCAGCTTCGCCGCTTTAGCGGGTCTGGGTGCAATGGGGTTCGTTGCTACTCGCCGCCGGCGTCGCAACGTCGCCGCCGCGTAATTCGACTGCTGAGGTGAGAGTGGCCTAACTACCTAAAATGCTTAACGGCCGATCCGAAAGGGTCGGCCGTTTTTTGCGAAACGATCCACCGGCGTTTGTCGGATTAGCGAGGGTGAAGCACTCGACACCAGAAACTCGAGGGAAGCGGCACCGCGAACGAAGTTCAAAAAGCAGAGACCGCTTACAGCCGGCCGCCTAGTTTTACGAGGAGGTCGCGGGTGAGTTTGATGCCGGCGTCGGGGGCGATGTCGTGGCCTTCATACTCGATGTCCACGACGCCGGTGAAGCCGGACTCTTTGACGATCTGCATCAGGCGGCGGAAATCCATGGTGTCTTCTTCGCCGTTGGCGTCGAAGTGGAAGGTCTTCGCACTGACTCCTTTCGCGTAGGGCATGCTTTGGGCGGTGCCGCGGTAGATGTCGTAGGTCCAGCCTTCGCGCGCGCTGCCGTAGTTGCCGAAGTCGGGCAGCATGCCGACGCGGGGATGGCCGACGAGGTCCATGAGGGCGACGAGCCAGGCGCCGTTGGAAGACAAGCCGCCGTGGGGTTCGACGATGACGTGAAGGCCGTAGGTGTCGCCAATTTCGCAGAGACGGCGGAGGCCGTCGGCGGTGCGATCGAGTTGGGTGCCGTAACTTTCGGTTTTGTCGGAATGGGCGTTTACGCGGATGGCGTGGCAGCCGAGCGTCTGCGCAGCCTCGAGCCACGGAATGTGGGCTTCGACCGACGACGTTTGTTTGGCGGCATCGGGGTCGCCCAGGAGGCCGCATCGGTCGCACATGATAAGGACGTTTTTCACGCCTTCGCCGTCGGAGACTTTTTTGAGCTCTTTGGTGACGGATTGGTTGAAGCCTTCGAGGTAGAACTGGTTCACGTATTCGACGGCGTTGACGCCGAACTCGCGCTTGGTGATCTCGGCGAAGCGCATCTTGTCGCGAGCGCCGCTCCAGAAGGCTTTATTGAGGGACCACTGGGCGAGGGAGATATCGAACCACGTATCGGCGGCGTGGGATTGGTGGCCGGATTTGTGGTGGTCGGCGGAGAGGGTGCGGGTGCCGAGGGCGGCAGCAGCGGCGGCGAGGCCGAGGGTGGATTTGGTGAGGAAGTTGCGGCGGGTAGACATGAGAGTTTTTTAACCACGAATGGACACGAATAAACACGAATCCAACATTAAGAATTAGCGGGAGGAGAGGCAGGGTTGGGTTTTATGGAAACGAAGAAAGGGGCAGTGAGGCAGGGCTTTATTTAACCACAGATTAACACTGATAGACACAGATACGAACGGTCAGGCAGGATGGTTTTTTTACCATCCCGCAAGGCGGGAGACGCGAAAGTCCCGCTTGGCGGGATACCGACTACGCACGGTGGGTTGATACAAGGAAGCATTCATAGGAACAAACGAAGAGGGGGGCTTAGGGGCAGGATTGGGCGTCGTCGAGCAACGCCCCTACACCGGAGGGCGGAGACAAAGATTGGGATAAAGAATAATGAGGTAGATTTAGGGGAGGGGGGAGAGGAATTTGATGAGGTTGGTGACGTGGTCGTCGATGGTGAGGTTGAGGTGTTCGCAGCCGGTGAAGATGGTGGCGCGGTCCACCTTGGCGGCGAAATTGAGGTCTTTGATTTTCTTCTTAATCGATTTGGGCTTCATGTCGCCGTAGGGGATGGGGTTCATCTTGCGGTAGGCGTAGAAGATGCCGCAGAGCTCGTCGGTCGCGAGGAGGGCGGAGGCGAGGGGTGTTTGCGGGAGCGTTTTGAATTCGTTGTAACCGTAGGCGTGGGCTTCGACGGCGTGGATGAGCTCTGCGGGGTAGTCCCACTCTGCAAACCAGCCGAGTGATTCGCGGGGGTGGGTTTCGGGATGTTGCTCGAAATCAATGTCGTGGAGCAGACCGGTGAGATACCACAGGTGCGGGTCGTGTTCCAGGTGATTCGCGTAGCCTGCCATCGCGGTGGCGACCATGAGGGCGTGGAGACGTTGGTAGTCGTCTTGCACGTGGGACTCGAGGAGTTGCTGGGCGGCGTCCTTGGTGGGGAGGGGCATGGGTGAAAGTTGGTTTTTTGGCCGGACGGAGTCGAGCTAGGTTTGCCCCTAGAACGGGGAGGCGGACGAAAAAATCAGAAATCGCGATGACTCCCCGCGTGTGAGATGCGGTTGCGGTGGGCCCAAAAAATCCCGCCAGTTGGGGGGGGCCAACGGCGGGACTATCGGGGGAATGCGGGTGAGGTTTGGGGGCTACTTGATGGAGACCGCCTTGATGTTGACGAATTCCTTGATGCCGTAGTGCGAGAGTTCGCGGCCGTAGCCGCTGGTCTTGACGCCGCCAAAGGGAAGACGGGGGTCGGATTTGACGAAGTCGTTGACCACACAACAGCCGACGTCGAGTTCGGTGGTGGCGATCTCTTCGCCGCGGACGAGGTCCCGGGTGAAGACGGCAGCACCGAGGCCGAAGACGGAGTCGTTGGCGACCTTGATGGCTTCGCGTTCGTTTTTCACCGGGATGATTGAGGCGACTGGACCGAAGAGTTCGTCGCGGTAGGAAAGCACGCCTTTTTTTACGTCGGTGAGAACGGTGGGCGGGTAGTAGGCACCCGGGCCGGGAGGGACTTTGCCGCCGAGGAGGCAACGAGCGCCGTCGGCGATGCATTGTTCGACTTGGCCGTGCAGTTCGTCGCGGAGGTCGGTGCGGGCCTGCGGCCCAATGGTGTTAGTTTCGTCGAGGGGGTCGCCCATTTTGAAGCCGCGCATGGCTTCGACCACGAGGCGCTCGAATTCGGCGCGCACGCGCTCGACCACGATAAAGCGTTTGGCCGCGATGCAGCTTTGGCCGGAGTTAATGAGACGGCTGGTGACGCACGCGGTGGCGGCGGCGGGCAGGTCGGCGTCGGCGAGGATGAGGTAAGGATCGCTGCCGCCGAGTTCGAGCACGGACTTTTTGAGCGCCTTGCCAGCAGTGGCGGCGACGGACTGTCCCGCGGCGGTGCTGCCGGTGATGGTGACGGCGCGCACATGGCGGTGGCGGATGACGGCTTTGACGTCGCGACCGGAGATGAGTAGAGTGCGAAACACGTCGGCAGGGAAGCCGGCTTCGACGAAGACCTGCTCGATGGCGAGGGCGCAGCCGGGGACGTTGGAGGCGTGTTTGAGCAGGCCAACATTACCGGCCATGAGCGCGGGGGCGGCGAAGCGGAAGACTTGCCAGAAGGGGAAGTTCCACGGCATGACGGCGAGGACAATGCCGATGGGCTGGAAGGAGGCGAAACTCTTGGAAGCGGAAGTTTCAACGGGCTCGGGAGCGAGCATGGTCGTTGCGTTATCCGCGTAATATTCACAGACCCAGGCGCATTTCTCAACCTCGGCGTAGGAGGCCTTGATGGGTTTACCCATCTCGGCGGTCATGAGGTGAGCGAGCGAGTCGGCGCGCTGGCGCAGCACGGCAGCGGCCGCGCGCATGAGCGTGGTTCGCTCCGCGAACGACGTGCGCCGCCAGGAACGAAAGGCGCGGTCGGTGGCGACGATGATTTTACGGGTGGTTGCGGCATCGTGAGCTTCGTAAGAGCGGATGGGCTGGTCGGTGGCGGGATTAATGGAGGTGATGCTCATAAAATGGGAGGTGGGTTGGCGGGCCGACAGGCGGCGGAATATTTTTCGAGGATGAGGTAGTCGCGTTGGGCGGGGTCAAGATTGGCGCGGGTCGAGGCACCGCGGACCCAGACGATGAGAGCGAGTGCGAAGGTGACGGCGAGGATGAGGACTTCCCCGGGCCAGGCGAGGGCGGCGGGGCTGGCGGGCACGACCATGGCGGCGATGAGGCCGGCGGCGCCGATGGCTGCGAGAGTGGGGATGGTGCGGCCACCGGGCAGGCGGTAGGGACGGGGCAGGTCCGGGGCGGTGCGACGAAGGCGAGCGACGGAGAGCGTCACACCGAGAAAGGCGGCGGCGATGAGGAGCGACCCGGCGTTGACGAAAGGGATGAGGGCATCGCGACCCATCAACGGGGCCAGCAAGGTGAGCGCACCGGTGAACAACACGGCGTGGTGGGGGGTGCCGAAGCGTGGGTGGGTGACCCCGAACCAAGCCGGAATAATGCGCCCGCGACCGAGGGCGAACAGCACGCGTGACCCGGCAAGGAAGAAGCCGTTCCAACTGGTGAACAGGCCGAGCAAAGCGGCGACGAGCACGAGGCGGGCGAGAATCGGCGAGCCGAAGGCCGCGGTAAACGCGGCGGCGGCGGGCAAGTCGGCCCCGGCGATTTCCTGCCACGGCCCGACCACGGCAACGGCGACGATGATGAGCACGTAGAAGGCGGCGGCGGCGACGATGGAGCCGATCAGGATGGCCGCGAGCTGGCGGGGTTGCACACTGCCATCAGCTTCTTCGGCGGCTTGGGGCACGGTGTCGAAACCGACGAACCAGAACGGCACGGTAACGAGCACGGTGAGGAAACCTCCACCCCAGCCGAGGGTGGTCACGGCGGTGCCGAAGAAGGGTTTCGCGTTGGCGACTTGACCTGTCCCGATGCCGACGACGATGAAGGCGAGGCAGACGAGAGTGAAGGCGATGACGAGCCAGCGTTGCACGCGCTCAGTGCCGGCGACGCCGCGGTATTGGAGCGCGGTGACGGCGACAGTGCTCAAGCCGGCGAGCGCGAGGTGCCAGGGATAGACGAAACTTTCGCCGACGTGATAAATGGCGTCCCCCGCTAGGTCGGGTAAGAGGAAGCCGAGGACTTTACCGACGGAGATGGCCTCAAATCCCGAGATGGCGATGTATCCAAACGCCAAGCACCAGCCAACGATAAAGGCGTGTTTCGAGCCGAAGGCGGCGTAGGAGTAGGCCACCTCGCCGCCGGAGAGTGGGAGCATGGGCGTGGCCTCGGCGTAGCAGAGCCCGATAGTGAGCATGATGGCACCGCCGACGAGAAACGCGAGGACGGCGCCGAGCGGTCCGGCCGAGGTGAGCCAAGACCCGACGGAGGTGACCCAGCCGACGCCGATCATGGAGCCGAAGGCGAGGGCGAAGAAACCGAAACGGGAGACGGCGCGATGCAACTCGGCCCGGGCGGGCGGGGCGGAACTTGGGTTAGGGGTGCTCATGCGTTTGCAGAAAGGTCATCGGGGAGTTCGTTCCACGGGACCTGCAGGGTGTAGTGGTTTTCGGTGAAGTCTTGGAATGAAAAATTCCAGCGGCAGGCGGGCCAGATGAACTCGGCCGTGCGGGCTTGGGGGCGGTAGACCGAGGTGTAGAGCGTGCCCCAACCGCGCCGGTATTCGGTCTGGTAGAGCGGAGGGTTGAGAAACTGGTCGACGACAAATTCCGGTGGATGGGTGCGGTCGGCGAGCAGTTCGTAAAGTCGCCGTTCGCGCTCCAGCGTATCGGTGGCCTCGGCGTGGCGGACCCAACGGATGCGGTCCTGGTGATTGGTCGTGGCGGGAATGCGCCGCAGGATGGTGGGTTGATTGGGGGAGGTGTAGGCGGTGGCGTAGTTGCCCGTGGGGTCGGTAAGCAAAATGTTGTAGGCCATGTTGACCGGAATGCGGCGCAGGGTCTCCGCGGCCTCGGCGACGTCGTCGCAAAACTCCAGGATGTAGCGCACGACCATGGGGGCACCGAAGCCGATGCCCGCGTCGGGACGGCCGCCGAAGCTGAGAGAAACGGCGAGACCAGCTTCATTGATGCCGTCGAGCGCCCCGGTCATACAATCACTGGCGGCGATGACGGCGCGACCGTTCCACGCGGTGCGCCAGATGAGTTTCTCGCACAGAAAAGGACTGTAGTCGTAGTTGCGCACCAACATGGGCTTCGGGAATGTCCACACCGCTTGGGAGCACCCCGTCAGGTAAGGCGGCGGGCAATAGAGACTGAGAAACCGAGCTTCGATATCGCCGCCTCCGGCCAGCTCGACGAGGCGTTCCCAGGTGGGCACAAAGCGGGGCAAATGCTGGCGCATCGCCCGTTCGCAGTCGAGGTAGGTGGGACGGGCGGCGCTCCCCGCGGACAGATACCATTTCCGGTAGGCTGGCCAAAGGGTTTGAAACCATTTCTGCCAGCGAGGACCGGGCAGGTCCTCGCTGATCGCCTCGAACTTGAGATCCATCAGTAGGCAGGGCGGGCTTGAATCACAGAATTTTGAATGCGCCCGCGGAGAGAGCCACGGGGATATCGGGCGAAGTCACATCGGCGACGGGCTTCGCTTTGTAGTGACCGTGGATGCCCTTGATGAAGGCGTGGGCCCGGTCGGTGAGTTCGAAGTCGGGCGTCATGAGGCGACCGCGGGTGATGAGGATGCCGAGGTCAGCCCCCTCGTAGAGGTAGTCGCCGGGACCGCTGATGCGGAGGAAGAAGGCTTCGTTTTCGGTCTCGACCGCGCGGCGATGATAGTCGAAGCGGTTGTAATTGAGGGCGCCGTTGCCGGCGAGGCGCCAAATGCCGGATTCGGGAGCGGCGGAGATGTGTTTCACCGACTCGTCGGTCCACTTGACCACGAGCTGACTCCAGTCGTCGATATTTTGGGGATCAGCCCAGCGGCGGTTGAGGTCGTTGACATCGAATTCAAATTCGACGTCGGCAAACTCGAGCAGGTGAAAGAGAAACAACGGCGCATCGGCGTGGGCGAAGGCGGCGTGGTTGGTCATCGAACTGGCGCCGGTGATGCGCGGATTGAGCTCGCCGAGGTAGAGCTGGTTGCCATCCATATCGATGAGGAAATCGAGTTCGAAGTAGCCGCGGTAACCCTCCTTGCGCAGCTGCTCGCCGAACTTGAAGGTGTAGTCGACGGCCTGGTCGCGGAGTTCGGGGGTGAAGGAGCCGGGGAAGATTTCGTTGCCGCACCAGCCACCCTTGTAGGGGGTGAGTTCCTTAAAGCCGACGAGCTCGGTCATGAGTGGACCGACGATGGTGCCCTGACGGGTGGTGCAGGCCTCGAGGGCGGAGCCGCGGCACTTGAGACGCTTCATCACCTTCACGACGGCTTCGGAAGCGATTTCCTTGGCGTGTTTGTCGTAGTCCTTTTCGGAGGTGATGAAGAAGGTGGTGTGACCGGAGTCGCCGAAGGCGGTCTGGATGACGAGGTCGGGGCCGAGAATTTTCTGAGCTTTGATGACGTCGCCCCAGTTTTGAATGGCCATCAATTGGTTGGGCACGGAAGGCACGCCGGCGCGATCACCGATGCGCACGGTCTCGACCTTGTTGTCCACCCGGTTGCGTAGACCGGCGGAAGGGAAGCAGACCTCGAGCCCCAGCTCGTTGCACAGTGACTCGGTCTTCTCGTCGAACATGAGGAAGACGGCCTTGCCGAGATCCTTGCGGCCCTTGGCCTTGGCCCGCTGGCGCATGAAGTCGATGACCTCCTTGTGCTGGAGCATGTAGTTGTTGATGTCTTCGATGCTTTCGAACTGGTCGTGCGGAATTTCCTGCGGCACGAAGACGTTGGGGTGGCGACCATCGAAGCAATCAATGTGGTTGATGAATTGGAAGCCGCGCACCCACTCGTCGAGACCGAGGAGGTTGAAGTTGGTGGCGCTGATGAAGTAGGTCGGGATCTCGTTGCGGTGGAAATAACGACGAATATCGGAGAGGCCGAAGAGGTGTGTTTTTTGCATAGAATGGATGGGTTTAAACGAGGGAGTGGATGTGGGTTTGAGCGGGGATCGCGGAGCAGGGAGGGAGGCGTAGGGCGGGGGTGGGTGGGCGACGATTAAGTCGCGCAGGACCCTCAGCCAACGGTGGAGAAGGCGAAGCATCAACGGGCCGGAGTGGGGACGAGGGCGGTGGTCGTGAAAACACGGATACTGAGGTCGGCGCGGTAACCATGGATTTCCTTGGTATCGAGCTGGCGCAGGTAACTGAGAATTTCGGGACTCACGGTCTGGCCGGGCACGAGGATCGGGAACCCCGGGGGATAAGGCGTGAGGAAGCTGGAGGCGACGAGTTCGCGGCCGGAAGCCATGAGCTCGTCTATCTCGGTTTCGTCGATGCGGAAGTATTCGCAGTTGTCTTCCTCGGTGCCGAGGAAGTAGGCGGTGCGCATGTCGCCCTCCGGGGTCTTACCGCTGCGGAAACTGGGATGGAAGGCGCTGAAATCGGGCAGAGGTGGTAGCTTTTGGGTGAAGCTGAGCACGGCGCGTTCGCGGGCTTTTTTCTCGGTCGCACTTTCGTCTTCCAGGGTGTCTTCGAAGCCGGTGGCCAGATCGACGAGGGCATCGATGAGGTGGGCGACGGAGCTGCGGGTGGTCCCGATATTGGTCATAAACAGGACGGAGTTGCGGGTGGTCTTGTTGACCTGAATCCCGTGTCGTTCCATGAGGTGATCCTTCTTGAAGGAGTCACCGTCCACGCCGGTTCTGCCGATGTAGAGGGTGAGCCGGCTCGGGTCCAAAACAAACTCATCTTGCTCCTAGGCGTCGAGCATGCCGGACCAGCCCCGCTCGGTGCTGTAATAAACCTCGAGACCGGAGGGGCGGAACTCGGCGGGAATGAGGTTTTCCATTGAGAGGAAGGAGAACCATTTGGAGAGGAGCGGATGGGAGGTGATTTTCTCGCGGAGGGCGAAGGCGAGTTCGACCTGTTTGCCCACCATCTCGAAGCCCTCCAGTTCGACCTGACGGCGACCGAGATCGAGACTGGCGAGGATCTGGTAGTTGGGCGACGTGGAGGTGTGCGTCATGTAGGCGTCGTGAAAGGCGCCGTGGACCTTGCTGAAGTCCTGATCCCAGACGTGAATCATCGAGCCCTGACGGAGGGAGGTGAGGGTCTTGTGGGTGGACTGGGTGGCGTAGACGCGGATGCGAACCTTGGCTGGGTCGGGCAGGAAGGTGCGCGCGGTTTTGTCGGCGGCTTTATAGGCCGCAACGTATTCCGCACTCCGATACCGTTCATGCAGCACGCGGGCTGATTCCATGGCGGTGCGGCGACGATAAGTGGGAGAGAAGCGGGCGAAGCCGAACCACGCTTCGTCCCAGAGGAAGATGAGGTCCGGTTTGATGGCGAGGCACTCCTGCATCACGCGCTGCGGGTCGTAGACGATACCGTCGAAGGTGCAGTTGGTGAGGATAACCATCTTCACCCGGTCGAGTTTGCCGGCCTTTTTTAGATCGAGCAGGGAGCGCCGGATTTCGCGCAAAGGCACGCCCCCATACATGGAGTAGTTGTGCAGAGGATACGCATCAAGGTAGACGACGCGAGCCCCGGCCAGCACCATGGAGTAGTGGTGCGATTTGTGGCAGTCGCGGTCGATGAGCACGATGTCGTCGGGGCGCACCAAGGCCTGACTGACGATCTTATTGGCTCCGGTGGTGCCGTTGGTGACAAAGAAGGATTGTTTCGCGCCAAAGGCGCGAGCGGCGAGTTCCTGCGCCTCCTTGATGGGGCCATGGGGATCGAGCAAGCTATCGAGTCCGCCAGAAGTGGCGGAGGTTTCCGCGAGAAAGATGTTGGAGCCATAGAACTGCAGCATGTCCTGAATCCAGTGGGAATTCAGGATGGATTTGCCGCGCGAGATGGGCATGGCGTGGAAGACGCCGGTGGGTTGCTCGGCGTAGTGACGCAGGGCCTTGAAGAAAGGGGTATCGGCCCGTTTACGAACTCCCCGCAGGAGGTTGAGGTGCAGCTCGATAAAATTTTCCTGCTGATAGAAAACGCGACGGAAGACGGAGCTGGTGTCGCCGGCCGCATCTTCGACGGATTCGTTGGTGACGAGATATTGGTCGAGCTCGGGGCGTTGCTCATGGATGAGGCGACCGAGACGGGTCGAGCGCTCGGCGGGGGTCATGCCCTCGAGGGCGGCCTCGTCGAGGCCGTGGAGGCAGTATTGTAGCACTTCGAGCTGGTGGCGGGAGCGCAGGGGAATGCCGTAACGGATGACGACAGATTGGATGTTGAAGTTGAGCAGGACCGCAATGAGCGCATCCTCGAAGCTGGGCACTACCACGACATCGTAGATGAAAGGATCTTCGCGACGACGGGCCCCGTGGAGGCCGCGGCGGATGGCATCCTCGCCCTGTTCGCTGGTTTCATCGACGACGAGGACTTCGAAATAGGGTCTTTCGTGGGCGGTTTGGGCGCTCACGTTGGAGTCGAGGGCGGCGCGTTCTTCGGCGTCTTCTTCCCAATCCGCACTGTCTTGGAGGGGGATGTTGCGACGACGGTAGCTTTGGCTGATCAGCGCGCGGACGATGCGGCGGATGGTCTGAGCTAGGGCCCGGTAGTCTTCGCGTCCGAAGAGGCGTTCGATGAGAGAAAATCCTTCTCGACCGGGGAAGGCCCAGTAGCACTCGACGGGATGAAGGACGGCGAGGGTCTCGCGGACTTTCTGGAAATGGACGGCGGGGTCACCCTGGCCGTCGGCGAGCCGAAGAGCGGCGGTCTTTAACTGATTCCAAGAGTCGAAGCGAGAGCGAGAGGCGAGGTAGTGCGCGCTCAGGGACGGGTTCTTGGTAGCCGGTCGAGCCCTGCTTCCCGCCCGGGCGCGGGATGAGGAGGAGTGAGAAGAATGACGGGTCATAAAAGGGGAAGGATGGCGGGAGGCGGGATGGCTGCCGCCATAAGCGGAATAGCAGCCGGCAGCGGAGGGAGGGCGGCGGGCGCTGGCGAGGGCACGGCTTCGGCATGCCGGCCGGGTTTGACGAGTGGCCCCAGGCTGGCGAGATACTTCTTGGCCGGGCTGCTGGCTTTATAGAGCGTGAAATCGACGTTGCGGTCGCGGAAGCTTTTGAGGGGTTGGCCGAGGCCGAACATGCCGGTGCTGCGGCAGCGACGGGCAATGCTCAGATCAATATCGATCGGGAAGAATTCTTCGCTGTCACCGGCGGTGTGAATGACCGTGCCGGTGGGGCGCACGACGGTGGAGCGGCCGGTGCCGCCGCCGCCGACGCCGTTGACGTCGAAGAAGAAGCACTGGTTCATCGCGGCGGAGGCGCGAGAGATTGCGAGTTCAACGTCGCGGTCGATCGTATCCGTCATGGTCGGATGGATGATGATTTCGGCGCCCATGGCGGCGAGGGTGCGAGTGGTCTCAGGGAACCACATGTCGTAGCAGATGGAGACGCCGAAGCGGCCGACGCCGTCGATGTCCCAGACGAGGAACTCGGTGCCGCCGGTGACGCCCATCTCGTGGGGGGTGAAAGGAAACATCTTGCGGTGCCGACCGATGACCTCGCCCTGCGGATTGATGACGGAGGTGGTATTGTAAATGAGATCGCCGACGCGCTCGAACAGGGAGCCGGGGATGAGCCAGACGCCGTATTGACGGGCCATCTCGCAGAACTGGAGCTCGGCGGGGCCGGGCAGCGGTTGGGCATGGTCCATGGAAGGTCCGTAAGCGGCGAGCTCGCTGAACACGACCATCTCCACGGAGGGAAAGCGCAGCATGACCACGTCCAATTTATGGCGCATCATGGGAATGTTATCTTGGCCGTAGTTGACGTGCATTTGCACGCCGGCGATAGGGAAAGGTCTCATAGGTTTTGGGCGAGAGCGTCGGTTAATGCGGCTTCGAGGAGATCGAGGCCTTCGTGTAGATGCTCGTCGGAAATGGTGAGGGGCGGCAGCATGCGCAGGGTGTTGCCGTAGAGACCGCAACTGAGCACGATGAGGCCATGGGCGAGGGCACATTGGCTGGTGGCCTTGGTGAGTTCGGGGGCCGGGGTGCAGGCTTCGCGATCCTTGACGAGCTCGATGGCGAGCATGGCGCCGAGGCCGCGGATATCGCCAATGCAGGCGAACTCGGGTTTGGCGGCCATGGCGTGAAAGCGTTTGGCCATGATCTCGCCGATTTGGGTGGCGCGTTCGCAAAGTTTTTCCTCGGCGATGATGTCGAGCACCGCGAGGGCGGCGGCGCAGGCGAGCGGGTTGCCGCCGTAGGTGCCACCGAGGCCACCGGGCCCGGGCGCATCCATGAGGGCGGCTTTGCCGATCACGCCAGCGAGGGGCAGGCCGCCGGCGAGGGCTTTGGCAACGGTGATGAGGTCGGGGACGACGCCGGAGTGTTCGATGGAAAACATCTTGCCGGTGCGGGCGAAACCAGCCTGCACCTCGTCGGCCACGAGGAGGATGCCGTGTTGATCGCAGAGGGTGCGAAGGCGACGAAGAAAGTCGGGCGAGGCGACATAGAAGCCACCTTCGCCTTGCACGGGCTCGAGGATGATGGCGGCGACCTGGTCGGGCGCGACGTCACCCTTAAACAGGGTGGCAATGGCGTTGAGGGAATCATCGGCCGTGACGCCGTGATATTCGACCGGAAAAGGAACATGGTAGACCTCGCCAGGCAGGGGCCCGAAGCCGGCTTTGTAGGGGACGACTTTGCCAGTCATGGCCATGGCCATCATGGTGCGGCCATGGAAGGCGCCGGTGAAGGTGATGACGCCGGGTCGACCGGTGGCGGCGCGGGCAATCTTAACGGCGTTTTCAACGGCTTCGGCGCCGGTGCTGAACAAAATTGTTTTGTGGGGCCCGTCTCCCGGGGCGAGGGCGTTGAGGCGCTCGGCGAGCTCAATGTAGGGCTCGTAGGCGGTGACCTGGAAGGCGACGTGGCTGTAGCGATCCATCTGAGCCGTTACGGCGGCTTTGATTTTGGGATGACCGTGACCGGTATTGGTCACCGCGATGCCTGCCGCGAAATCGACATAGCGTTTGCCATTGGCGTCCCAGATCTCGGCGTTGGCGGCGCGGGCGGCGTAGATCGGGAAGGCCTGACCGACTCCACGGGGAACCGCGGCTTGGCGTCGAGCCAAGAGTTCTTGATTTGGATTTGGAGCGATGGGAGTGGGCTGAGTTGACATGAGAAGGATTGGGTGGGGAGGGCCCGCCGCGGCGATACCGCTAAGGCGAAAATTCCGCTGAGGTGAAAATACCGCGGAAAAACGTCGTCAAACGATATTTTACAAAGTTAGGAAAGTCAACATGCTCGCCGCCGATGGCATGATTCCTGAACATTGAGAAATCATTGTTTATAAGGAATTAAACTGCTTTTAAAAATTTATAAACTATATATATTGACTTTTCGGTTTCACTTTTTTGCGCTCATTTTCAGACAGATGGAGCGGGAAGATTACAGCAGCATCAGGGTCGGGGTTCCGTCGCGCTGGGAGGCCGCCGGGGTTCGAGGCCGAGCGTAATCGAAGATCGCCAAAATCACTTTGCGCCAAGGACTATTGTCTTCGTGATGACGAATGATGTGCATGCGACAATCAGGTTGGAAGCGGAGCTCTTGGTGGCGGGCGGTGGCATGGCGGGGGTGTGCGGCGCGTTGGCGGCGGCGCGACTGGGCCGGAAGGTGATTTTGTGTCAGGATCGTTCGGTCTTGGGCGGCAATGCGTCGAGTGAGGTGCGCATGCATATCGTGGGGGCGACGGGGCTGCGGGGGGGCGTGGCGTTGGAGACGGAACTGCGCGAAGGTGGGATCATGGAGGAGATCCGGTTGGAGTTGGCGGTGAATAATCCGCAGCGGTCGGCATCGATGCTGGATCTCGTTTTGTATGACAAATGCCGGCGGGAACCAAACCTGCGGTTGTTGCTCAACACGACGGTGGACGGGGCGGAAGTCGTCGATGAGGAGATCAAGGCGGTGACGGCCACGCGGGCATCGACGGAGGATCGGTTTCGGATCGCGGCCAAGGTGTTTGTCGACTGCACGGGCGATGGTCGCTTGGGCGTTGAGGCGGGGGCGCCGTTTCGGTTTGGACGAGAGGGCATGGCCGAATTTGGCGAGAAATTGGCCGCGCCAACGGCGGACGGAAAAACGTTGGGTTCGACCATCATGTTTCAGGGGCGGAAGCACGATCGACCGATGCCCTTTGTGGCGCCGCCGTGGGTGCGGAAGTTTAAGGAGTCAGATTTTAAGCTGCGGCCTTACGGGCAGCCGCAATCGGATCTGGGTCTGGAATATGGTTACTGGTGGGCGGAGTGGGGCGGAGAGCTAGATACGCTCAAGGACAACGAGACGATTCGGGATGAATTACTGGCGATCACGCTGGGCGTGTGGAACTACGTGAAGAACGAATCGGCGATTGATGCGTCGCATTGGGCGCTGGATTGGTTTGGATTTTTGCCGGGTAAACGGGAGAGCCGACGTTTTGTGGGCCGGCATGTTTTGACGGAGCATGATGTGGTGCAGTCGGTGCCGTTTGCGGATGCGATCGCGTTTGGAGGTTGGCCGGTGGACACGCATCCGCCGGAGGGGGTGGATGCGCCAGAGTTGCCGCCGTGCACGCAGCATCATTTACCGTTTCTCTACGACATTCCGTTGCGTGCTTGCGTGGCGACGACGCCAAAGAACTTGATGTTCGCGGGGCGAAATATTTCGGCGACGCACATTGCGTTTGCGACGACGCGGGTGATGGCGACGTGCGCGGTGATTGGTCAGGGAGTCGGAACGGCGGCGGCGGTGGCGTTGCAGGAGGGGGTGACGCCCGCGGAGCTCACGGAGCGGCCGGATCTTTGGCCGATGGTGCAGCAGCAATTGTTGCGGGATGATTGTTTTTTGCTGGGCGTGTCCAACGCGGATACGGCAGACTTGGTGCGACGGGCGGAGGCGATTAAGGCATCAAGTGCGCAAGAGGGAGCCGGGCCAGATTTGGTGCGCAGTGGGCAAACGCGCACGGTGGCAGGGAATCCCGAGGCGAGCCTTACGGGCGCGAAGTTAAATTTGTGGGAGGATGTGCTGACCCAGGTGGATTCGGGCGAGGAAGTTGCCGCGGCGGTCACCTGTGCGCCGCCGGATCGGGCGAACCCAGGGCTACATCGGTGGATGAGTGATCCGGTGGATGGCTTGCCTGCTTGGATCGAAACGCGCTGGGCGGAAGCGGTCACGCTGAGCGAGGTGGCGATTGTATTTGATACGGGACTACACCGGTTACTGACGCTTTCGGGGGCGGATGCTTACACCGCGAAAATGCAGTGGGGGCAGGCGCAAACCGAGACGGTGCGGGACTACACGGTGGACGGGCAGGTTAAAGGAGCGTGGCGAGTGTTGGCCGAGGTGGCGGGCAACTACGAACGGCGGCGGCGGCACAGGTTTGACGCGGTGGCGGGAGTGTCGGCCTTGCGCGTGACGGTGGCGGCGACGAATGGGATTGATCACGCGCGAATCTTCGAGATCCGCGCTTACGCTTAGTTCGAGTTTCCGGAGTCGGATCGGGTCACCCAGATCACCGAGTTTAAGGGGGGTGTTCACGGAGGAGTGATGGTGGCATCGATCACGAAAGCGGTGGTTTACGTCCGCCGATTTGAGGTCGAATCCCGCTGGGGTATCCGCCATGGGGGCGTTGGTCGGGGCTTTGTTTTCCGTCGGTTTTTTTTGGTGGAAATGGCCGGCTGACGGGGAGATGCGGTGGGCGTTGAAGTTGGCGGTAGAAGGGGGCCGAGGGGGACCTCGGCGGTCCCAGGGCTGGGAGACCGGGGGCGGAGGGGTAACGGCAACGCGACCGTGACGATGTCGTTTTACACGAAGGAAACGAAGACCCTGAAATGAGGCAACAGAGTCGATCTAAGCGGAAGAATTTTTTTAACCACAGATTGCACAGATAAATACCGGATACCAATCCCCCGCCCCACTGCTTTTTCCCCGGATCGGATAGGTGTAATTTGCTCTTCAATCGCCCCTTCTGGGCACCCGCGATAGTCACCCCTTTGGGTCATTGGTCTAACCAAATTTCCCTTTTTACGCCGTGGAGTGGCTCGGTTCTCTTTATGGTCTTTTGGGAAAACGGCTGGCGGGCGGGCCGGGGCATCGCCGGTGATCGCTGGACTCGTTGAGCCAGGAGGGCGGGAGCTCGGCGACGAGTCGTTCGAAGTCGGCGTCGTCCGGGGCGGTGTAGGGCGGGAGGAGTCGGAGGGGGAAATCAGGTGCGAGGAGCTTGAGGTTCATCTTATCGTAAGCGCCGTCCATATGGGCACCGGAGAGTGTGACGTGTTTGACTAACACGTCGCGGGCCTCGATCGCTTCGGCGAGCATCGCGGCGAGACGGTCGCCGCGGGCGGCGTGAAACTCGCGGGCCCAAGTGGGTTTGCCACCGGCTAGGGCGGCAATGTAACCGCACTCGTATTGGTCGCGCATGGCGGCGTAACCGAACTCGACGAAAAAGCACTGGAGCGCGGGTGCTTTGTTCAGAATATCGGCGAGCGGCGAGGTATCGAGGCCACCCATCTTGATCGCGACCAGGTTGGGGTGGCGCGCAGCGAGGCGAGCGTAGTCGTCGCCGTTGAGCACCTTCTTGGTGCGGGGAAGATTGTAGTGAAGAAAACGGCAGTCGGGAAAAGCACCGCAGGTGGCGGCGAAGAAACGATCGACCTCGTCATCGGTCAGGGCGCCCCAGCTGGGAAACGAGATTTGAAAGTCGCGGAAGCCGATTGAATAGGAAAACTCGATACGCTCGATGAGGGTGCCGAGCGAGAGGCTGATGACGCCGATCATCGGCACGGTGCCTTCGGGCAGGGCGTCGCGGAAGGTTTGGGTGATGAGTTGAAATTGCCGATCCGTGACCGCGTACCCTTCACCGGCGGTGCCGAACAGGTAGAGATGGGGCGTCATCTCGGCGGCGAGTTGCTGGACGGAGCGCGTGAAAAGCGGCGCGTCGAATTCGTAGTCGGCGGTCCAGGGGATGGAACACGTGGCAAGGAGGATGGGGGAGTAGCGTTTGGGGGTCATAGGGAGGAGGCGGAGGGGCAGGATTGTTTTTTAACCACGAATGGACACGAAAGGGCTTCGTCTACCGACTACGCACTGACGCGGTGTTGTTTTTAACAGGAGGGAACGAAGAGCTGACGCACGGCGGACGGCCCAGCGGTTCGTCCCTACCTTGGTGAGGTTGTGGGGAGAACTGAAATGATGGACTCGAGGGAGACTAGCCGGGGTGATTTTCTAGGAGTTTGCGGAGGCGGGCGGAGGTTTGTTCGCGGTCGAGTTGGGATGAGGCAACATCGAGCACGAGGCACTCCCAGGCATCGATTTCGTCAGGCGTTTTGGGTGGGTGGTCCGTGATGTGGTTGCAGCGGAGAAATACGAGGCAAGCGCCGAGGGCCAAGCGTTTGTTGCCATCGACGAATGGGTGATTGCGGCAGAGATAAAACAGATAGGCGGCGGCAACTTCTATTGGATCGGTAATGAGCGCCTCGCCGAATGCGGTGGCTTGGGGCGCAGCGATCGCGGATTCGAGCAGGCCGCGATCGCGCAAGCCTTGGCCGCCTCCGTGCGCCCTCAAGGCGGCGGCATGAATGGCCTCCGCCGCCGCGACCGTTAGGTGGGCAAGGTCTTGGCTCATGATAGGCGGCGGAAGACTTCGTCGTAGTCTTTGATGACCTCTTCGGCCACCGTGTTCGCTTGCTCGGGAGTGATGACGGGACGCATCGGAGTCAGGGTGATCGAGCCGCTGTCGTGAACGACGACATCCACGGCGTCTCCGACCTTGAGGCGAGCGAGCTCCATCAAGGCACTGTCGAGTATAAGGCCTTGGGAATTACCGATTTTGGAAATCGTTTTAATCATGACGTAAAACTATGTATTACAGAGTAGTCGTCAAGTTCGGGCTGTGGGTGTGGCAGGAGGGTTTCAACAGAAGTAGGCAAAGGGCTGACGCCCAGCGGAAGGCCCCGCGGTGCGTCGGTTCCTCGGTGAGGCAATGGGGAGAAACTACTCGGGATGCTTTTCCAGGAGTTTGGCGGTGAGGGCGGTCCAGCCGGTTTGGTGGCTCGCGCCGAGGCCTTGGCCGGTGTCGCCGTGGAAGTATTCGTAGAAGAGGACGAGGTCTTTCCAGTGGGGGTCGGTGGCGTAGCGGGGGTCGGGGCCGTGGGCGGGGCGTTGGCCGGAAGCGGGGTCGGGGAGGAAGAGGTGGTTGAGGCGCTGAGCGAGGTCGTCGGCGATGGCTTTGAGGGTGAGTTGGTGGCCGCTGCCGGTGGGATACTCCACGGTGAAGTCGTCGCCGTAAAAGTGGTGGTAGCGCTCGAGGGCTTCGATGAAGAGGTAATTGAGCGGAAACCAGATGGGCCCGCGCCAGTTGGAGTTGCCGCCGAACATGAATGAATCGGATTCGCCGGGCACGTAGCTGACCGAGTGTTTTTCATCGCCCGCTGCCATGACGAAGGGGTGTTCGGCGTGGGCTTTGGAGAGCGAGCGTAGACCGTAGGGAGAGAGGAACTCGTCTTCGTCGAAAGCGTAGCGGAGTACGCGTTCGAGGCGTTCGCGGGACGGGATGGCGAGGAGGTGTTGTCCGGAGGTGCAACCGTTGGCGTTGAAGTAGGAGATTTGCTTCGCGAGGTCGGGCCGGTTTTTCAAAAACCAGCGGGTGCGTTTGGCAAAACCGGGGAGCTGGTCAAGGCGGGCTTCGTCGATGAACTCGACGGCGAAGAGCGGAATAATGCCGACCATGGAGCGCACGCGCAGGG
>Ga0208413_1000532_pt1 | contig 28393 bp, 23 predicted proteins | sample AntAceMetag02UKD_FD_184761 | JGI IMG/M metagenome (GOLD analysis project Ga0208413, IMG submission 184761) | Saline lake microbial communities from Ace Lake, Antarctica - Antarctic Ace Lake Metagenome 02UKD (SPAdes) (version 2) | ecosystem: Environmental > Aquatic > Non-marine Saline and...
CTGGCGATCGACATAATTACGATCGCTAGGCGTTCCCTGTAATGTTGCAGAACAAGAGAGGATGTTTATGGTAACTACACTCTAAAAATTCAGTTATAGTAGGCGGCTTAAGTTAATGACGAAGCGAAAGTTGACCACATCCGAACTTGAAAAACAACTAAGAGAACAACTTGGCACTCTTCAACGATCAGCTAAGCTATTTGATGACGGCTACACCTTTGAAGCCCTTAAAATGGTATTGAGAAGTTAACTACCAAGGTCGAGAAAAACCGTTATTTTAGCTACTATACCCCCACTGCCTTTTCCCAAGACGCAAAAGCACGCTGTCTGAAAAAACGATAATTCGCCGCTGACACCAAATGTCGCCCTAAATTGAACAAATTGTATACGCCAGCGTGTGCATTCAAAAACCGCTGTACTCGCGCCTCAGATTTAAACTTGCTCATGCCCCGCTCCCTAACCCTTGTAGGCTCGTGCGACAACTCACATCGATTGTTAGCGTATTGGGTAGTGTCGTGAATTGTCTCTGGGATTAATTATCTATGAGCCACGTTGTTGCTTCTCAATTTAGCCGTGACAATCTTCCTCGGCTCGCCTCGACTTTTACGCAATAGCCGCTTAAAGAAGCGCTTTGTGGCCTTTCCATCCCGCCTCTTTTGCAGGAATACATCAACTACTTCGCCATCTTGGTTCACTGCTCGCCATAGGTGATGCTGCCTACCCTGAATCTTAGCGAACACCTCATCAATGAAGAAGGTGTCACCATACCCTTGGTGTTTTCGTCGTAACCTACGGGCAAATTGAGGGCCAAACTTATTACACCACAGGCGAATGGCTTCATAGCTGACAGTGATGCCCCGTTGCTCATCAAGTCTTCGACGTCGCGGTGACTGAGGTTGAATCGGTGATAAAGCCAAACGGCATATTGAATGATTTCAGGTGGGAATCGGTGGCGCTTGTAAATCACTGTGGTAGATTTCATACTAAAATTCTGACAGATTGGAGGTTAACTTGTCAGTACGTGCTAGGCATAGGGCGGGAAATGCATCCAGCCGGTAATGATGTATTTGACCCCTGAGTTCACAACATTGCCTCTATGGGCATGGGTCCATTCCCCTGGCCAGATTAGCGTCTTCCCTTTCTCTGGCTGGCTCTCGAAGTCTTGATGTTCGAAGCGGGTAGAGCCCCCATCTTCGACATCATTCAGATAGGTCATCCAGGCAAGCACGCGGTGCGATGTGTCGATCGTTGTGCGCTCCGAATGAAGCTTCATAAAATGTCCGCCTGGTTCATATTTTTGAATATTGAATGAGCCGATCTCGGCGCTAGGCAAGACACTCTCCAGGAAGGGCCACTGCTCTAGGTAGTCTTTGTAACAATCGAACAGCGACTCAATATAGTTTCGCAGTGACTCATGGTCAGGCAGTTCTAGGTCTCGTGGCCGGATGGCGAGGTCGGTAGAGTTCTTAGATTCGGTGTTCAGCCCGCCAGCCGTCTGTCCCTTCGTGTGATTGGCTTTATGTGTTTCGAAAAAGTGAATTAGATCGTCACAGAGTGATAGCGGCTCGATACTCCAGCTCCCTATGAAATGTGGGCTGGGCTCAGTTAATCCTCGGTCGATGCGTTTCATGCGCTATTTCCAAAGTTATAGTCGACGCCTTTGCGGACATCGAAATTGATCACGCCAAAACCACTTCTTTCCATTTCTAAGCCTTCTTTAGTTTTTCCCATGGCGAGCAACACCGAGCCGAGTGAGCCTGCTGCCTCAGTCATCGAGGGGCTAATTTGTAAGGCAATACGATAACTGGCGGCGGCTTCTTCTAACTTACGAAGACTCCACAGCGCGTTCCCGAGGTTGCAGTGCGCACTGGCGAAATCGACTTTCAGTGACAGCGCTTTGCGATATTTGTCGACCGCTTCTTCGGCATTCCCTAATTTTTGTAGCGCTGTACCCAGATCGTTGTGTGCATGTGCATAGTCAGGTTTTAACACGATCGCCTGCTGATAGCAGGCGATCGCCTCTTCCACTAAGCCCTGATTCTTCAGGGCCGAGCCGAGGTTACAATGCACCTGAGCAAAGCCAGGCTGAATCGCTAATGCTCTGCGATAACTTGCCACAGCGGCATCGAATTCTCCCTTGTCTAGATACGCATTGCCAAGGTTGCAGTGTGTGTTGGCAACCTTGGAATCTAGTTTTAGAGAACGCTTATAGCTGGCTATCGCTTCATCGGTCCTGCCAGAATTATGTAGGGCGTGGCCGAGGGTCGCATGCGCCCCAGCATAGTCTGGGTTGATAGCGATCGCTTTTCCATAGCTTGCAATAGCCTCATCAAATCTGCCTAGCTCGAGAAATACCTTTCCCAGATTACCGTGCGCGCTAAGATACTCAGGGGCATGATCAATGGCTGTTCTTATTAGCTGAATCGCGATGTCACTCTGTCCAGCCATGTGAGCGATCACGCCAAGCAAATGCAGAGCAACCGGCTGGTTTGGCTCCACCTCTAAAATCTGCCGGTAGATTCTCTCGGCTTCACCAATCCGTCCTGCAGATTGATGCTGTATGGCTAGAGACAAGCCATCTTGGATAAACATGGACGGCTGCGCTTGTGAGGTGCTCGCTGCTTCGCTTTGTTTGGGATCTTTTGGGGGCATGCCTGTTAGGCTCTCCGGCCTTAATCTATCAATAGGCTACAAGTCTACACCGCCGGCCATACGCAAGAAAGCTTGCGAGGCACAATGGATATTGACCTCAAATGGCTGCAATCTGCCAATAATCATAGAATATTGTGGTGTAGATAGGGGACGTGAAGGATGGGGTTTCTGCTATTTAGACAATTGCGCTTGTGCGAACTGCCAATCATTCCACTTTGACTTGGCGTTTAGGGGAGCATTAACTGACAATTCACACGGCCTAAACCATTCGTCCACAATAGTATGCAGGGAATCAAAGAGGGCAGATACGAGATACCGTATGATCCCTTAGATCTACAAAGCGCACATTGGCCATAAGCCTGATAATCCGCAAAATTGGCGCTGAAAAGTAGAAATATAGGCTTTCTAGCGGTATATGCTAGACTCTGTCGCTAAAGAATTAACCAGAAACAGGACCCCAACGATGGGCAAGCTGTTCGAAGAATTAAAGCGCCGCAAGGTCTTTCGAGTGGTCGCAGTGTATGCCGTGGTGGCCTGGTTGCTTATTCAGGTTGCAGATACCGTTATGGTATTGACAAGTTAACTCTCTAAATCCTCGAAAATTCCCGCCAATCAGTTTCTATATCGCCACTGCCTTTTCCCAAGACGCAAAAGCACGCTGGCGGAAATACGGATAATTCTTCGCCGACACCAAATGTCTACCCAAGTTAAATAAGTTATGGACCGCCGCGTGCGCACCTAAAAACCGCTGTGCCTGATGCATAGATTTGAACTTACGCATGCCCCGCTCCCTCACTCGTGTGGGCGCATGGGAAAGCTCAGCTCGATTATTGGCGTACTGGGTTGTATCGTGAATCGCTTCAGGAATCAGCTCTCTATGAGCCACGTTGTAGCTTCTCAATTTGTCCGTGACGATCTTCCTGGGTTCTCCTCGATGTTTACGCAACAACCGCTTAAAGAAGCGCTTTGCGGTCTTTCCGTCTCTTCTCTTCTGGAGAAACACATCCACAACTTCACCATCCTGATCGACGGCTCTCCATAGATAATGCTGCTTACCGTGAATCTTCACAAAGACTTCATCGATGAAGAATGTATCGCCATATCCTTGATGCTTCCGCCTCAATCTCCGAGCATATTGAGGTCCGAATTTATTACACCATAGGCGTATTGCTTCATAGCTGACGGTGATGCCCCGCTCGGCCATCAAATCTTCGACGTCTCTATGGCTCAGATTGAATCGATGATACAGCCATACGGCATATTGGATAATTTCGGGCGGGAATCTGTGGCGCTTGTACATTTTAGGTTGGGTCATACGCCAGATCCTGACAGATTAAGGGTCAACTTGTCAGGATCTTTGTGATGGTATAAATAACTCAAAAATAAATAGGGTCAGAGTAAATTTTAAATAAATAGGGTCAGAGTAAATTTTTCACTATCGCTTTCCGAGGTCTACCTCGTTTGAGTGGTTGGACTCTTTGTCCTATCAGCGCTTCTACCTCAGTTTTGAACCTTTCGGTTTCCAAAATCAAAGTACTCCGACCCCTTTGATTCACTTTAAAAAGTGCGCGTCAAACTGGGGTAGGTTTAGGGAGTCCCCTAATGTCCCGTTAATCCTCTTCGCTTAATCGCCCGGACTATAGGCTCGCTTCGTATTTGCAACCACATCATCCCAGTGAAACCACGCCGGTTTGAAGCGCCGTTGCGACAAGAGTTTTGCCTGATCGAAAAAGTGTGGTGATTCAGGGTTGTGGCTCTGCCCGTAGTGCAAGTAGCTCGCGGCCTTCACTCCATCCGGATGGAACTCATAAACCGCCTTATAAGACGACCCGGTAGTTGCATACTCAAATTGCCGATTAGGATCATCCGTCGGCGAGGTATGATAAATAGTAAAAGCAACACCAAGCGGACCGCGCACGCCCGCCACGCCCAGACTTGGCTTACGATCATCGAACGGAACGCTGCTAGAACTGCCATAAGGCGCGTGCCGTTGAAGTCGATGTACGTCGCCGTAGGAGACCTGCCACGTGCCAAAGCGACCTTCCAGCGTCTTCGCTGCGCGAGCAAGCGCGCGAAATCGCGCGGGGATGTCTGCCACGAATTCCTCTTTCAAGGTTTCAACCGGATAGCCTCTGCCGTAAAGCTCCTCGTACCACGCGACGGCGAGTGTTGTTTGAGTCGATTTAAGTGAACTGCGGTAATCCCAATCGAGGAGGTGTTCGAGATAGGGCCTTACTTCGCTCGCCAGCTCTGGATGAGTGTGTTGCAACGATTCGAAGCGGCGTTGATAACGCGGTAGTTCCGTCATCGGCCAGTAAAGCGTCGTGTCGAACGCCATCTCCTGCCACTTTTCGAACGTCACATCGTTAGCCTGGCGCAGCAACCAGCGAGACATTTGCGCCCGACGCTTGTCATCCGTGGCATCTTCTACCATGTAGGCTGGGAAATCTAACATCGACGGATTCCCATCGTCGGTTGTTGTGAACGGGGTCGAATTAGTGTTTTGCATGAAGCCTGAAGCTGGATTAAAGACCTGCGGCAGCTCCTCAATAGGGTGGAAGTCGCCCCACTCCAGTTCAGGATCGGAACCGTCTACGGGTTTCGTCCAATCAACACCAAGCTTACGTTTCGCGACCGTGCCATTGTAGAGATAGAAGATGTTGCCGTCAGCATCGGCATACATTGTGTTGAACGTCTGCAGCTGGAGGCTCGATGCTGCTGCGTACCACTCGTCGAAATTCGTCGCGCGCGACTGGGCAAGCGACTGCACCATACGCGAACCGTCGTAAAGTCGCGGTACTTTTATTGCAAAAAAATGCGATTCGTCTTCTTGCTTGGTTATCGGGCCATGATGGCTCTTGCGCAGCTGATAGCCCCGCGGCTGGGCTTCGCCCTTCACAGCGAGCTCAATCTCCCAAGACTCTGCACGCCGCCAATCGTCGCCATAACGATACAGGTCAGGATCGCTTGGATGATCAAAGGTCAGTCGATACACGTCCGAGATATCCGCTTCGTTGACCGTATAGGCCCAACCAAGATGGTTGTTAAAACCGGCGGTTGGGAACGGTGCACCCGGATACATTGCTCCGGAAAAATCCCAACCTGAATCGCTCTTCACGTGCATCTCGGTGAACATACCTGAGCCATACCAAGGTTGATGGGGATTGATGAACAGCATTGCGGTGCCGTTGCGAGTGCGGTCGGGCCCAATTGCCCATTGATTCGAGCCTAGCGATGCGAGCTCCTCAGCTTCCAATCGCGTCACCTCGCGGGACGGTGCATGTGCCGCACCTAACAAGCGCGGCAATATCATGTAGCGCTCAAAAGCCAGCACGTGCCACGGTTCCATTCGGGTAATGAGACGCGGAGTTACATCCGGATTGCGCTCAAGAAAAAAGTTATAGCCGTCGGCAAACGCGCGAGCAAGCGTTTGTATTTCTAACGGAAGCGAAGTGAAATCGCGCTGCGAACTTGCGACGATGTCAAAAAGCGCGACGTCGAGATCACTGCTGACCCCGGAATCCCCAACCATTTCGGCGTAGCGCCCAAGCGCCTTTATGTAGGTGTCTTCAAGCTGCCAGAAATGGTCTTCACTTTGCGCCCAGGCGGAGCCGAACACAACGGCAGCATCGGACTCTCCGCGGATGTGCGGCACACCCCATTGATCACGGTGAATAACGACCTGTTTTGCCAGCGACGAGGCATATGCTGGGCCGGCCAAACCAAATAGGATTAACAGGCTGCTAAGTAACTCGATGAATTGACGTGATCGCATTTGGTGAGCACCTCTGAAGTAGGAAGAATAAAGGTATCTCTATACTGGCAAGTTGTCTAGATCAAAGCATAGAGGCCGCTCACAGCTTAACACCTTAAGGTTGCAGGTCGATCAGTTCGAGATTTTTTGTCTTTTGCAAAGCACCTCCTTTTTTGACCCACTTTCCGAAGGCCTGAGGGCTTATAGATAATCGATTGGCAAGCTCGTTCAAAAATAATTCAAGACCCTGAACTCCAAAAAGCATATCAAGGATTTAGCCCATGACAGTTTTTTTTCTAGGGTTTTGTTCGACAAATGGTGCGAAATATTGGCGAATTAAGTTGCTAAGTTGTGAGTGTCCCCTTCACTTCTTAAAAAGCAAAACCCCGTAACTTCACATCAATTCTTCTTATCAATTCTAGTTTAAGTTACATAATGAACTTTACATCTAAGCCATGAATCAGACGCGGACCAAGCCAATCAGATCTGGTTGCCATTTAACTTCCTCTCTAGGTACAAGAAAGCTAACGGGACAACGATAGCTGCAGATATCCCGCCCATAGCCCAAGGGTGGAAGCTGATTCCTAAATTCTCTTCCAGCAATCTAATTGCGCCTGAAAGCATTATCGTAGCCACAAATACAAACAACACAGACTGCGGAATTAGACCAGCAGATCTTATAGATTTTAAACTGACCCTAATTTTTTGTTCGCTAATTTTGAACCTCCTAACCAATTCAACCATCCATAAGAGATGAACGAACCAAATGAAATACAAATCGCTTTTTTACCAACAGTAAGCGGTCCATATAATACTAGCGCAATGGAGGTATTGACAAGTTAACCAGCCAAACCGAGAAAAACCCCGACTCGGTCTTTCTATATCGACGCTGCCTTTTCCCAAGACACAAAGGCACGCTGTCTGAAAAAACGATAATTCGCCGCTGACACCACATGTCGTCCTAGATTGAACAAATTGTATACGCCAGCGTGTGCATTCAAAAACCGCTGTACTTGCGCCTCAGATTTGAACTTACGCATGCCCCGCTCCCTCACTCTCGTAGGCTCGTGCGACAACTCAGTCCGATTGTTCGCGTACTGGGTTGTATCTCGAATCGTATCCGGTATCAATTCTCTATGAGCCACGCTGTAGCTCCGCAATTTATCCGTGACAATCTTGCGTGGCTCGTCTTTGTGTCTATGCAATAAGCGCTTGCACATCACTGTGGTAGATTTGCTACTCAAATTCTGACAGATTAGAGGTTAACTTGTCAGTATCCTCACACCTATTAGTGATTCTATTGATATATTACCAAGTGCAATAAAAGCAGATAACGTGCGAATATGTTCTTTTCATTTTTTGAAACCTCTTAATGTAATATTAAATTCATTCATCCACTTAACCTGATTTTTTACGCCCATCTGCATGGGCATCACCTTGAATACTACTTGCTTAATGATATTTATAATCCCATTTTCATTATGCGCAATATTGCCAAATACCCGGCTTAGCTTGTGTGTACTTTTTATGCGTTTATGCCTACTTTCTTTTAATGACTTGGCAACATCTAAAGACGATGGTTTTGTATTTTCTAAAATAAGAGCTAACTGCATCGCGTCTTCCATCGACAATACAGCACCTTGACCTAAGTTAGGCGTCATGGCGTGAGCAGCATCGCCGATGGCGATTAACCGGCCTTGCCCCCATTGTATTTTTCGGTCTTGCAAGGAATGTGACAACCATCGAGCATTATCAAACGAGAGCTTATCTATATCTTTAATGCTGGATTGTTTAGCTTTAATCCACGCATGTCTTAGCTCGATTGGAAAATCTTGCGGGGTTTCATTCCTATTTAATTTAATCACATGAAATAAATAGGCTTGAGTTTTGCTAATAGGTGCAAAACCTACACGTTGTTTACCAAACCAATATTCGCCCGAACTTTTAATGGGGGCTTTTAGCGTGACAATACTTCGCCAGCACCAAAGGTGAGTATCAAATAACTCAGGCTCACTGACTAGATTGCTATTAATGCCCGCAGCATCAATTAAGTAATCGCCCTTAATGACTAGCCCATCATTTAAAGTGACTTCAACACCATGACTACTCACTTCTTTTTGAGTAATGGTTTTGCCTAACTTAATTTTTTTTGAGTTAATATTTTTAAGCAGTAACGATTGCAAATGTGTCCGATCCACCACTTTACATAACAAACCGGCTCGGTCAGCTTGCATACAGTTGATGGTATTTTTGAACCCAAGACACATTTGAGAAACATCAAATCCATCAAGAAATTGAGTCAAACCAAGCGCATCTAGAATAGCTAATCCATTGTTTTGCAATAATATCCCTGCACCAACAACACTAAAATGCTCGGCTTTTTCTATAAGTAGGTAGTCAATTTTCTTAAGCTGTAAAGCATTGGCCAAAGTTAAACCGGCGATACCTGCACCATTAATAACAATCATTTTCATCCCTACTTCGTATGACTAAGAACTAATCACAGCATAAACTGAGCACGATCAATGAGCAAGCTCAACTTTCTTTTTCCTACAAAATGCGTACAATTACCCCATCAACTAACATTGAGTAAATTGTGAATAGAGATGATAAAAAGCGACAAACCCGTGATGCGATCTTAAATACAGCGGGGCGCTTATTCAAAGAAGAAAGCTTTGCAAATGTATCAACAAGGCTGATTGCAAAGGAGTCTGGCGTGGGAGTAGGCACTGTCTTTTCTCACTTTAAAAGTAAGCAAGCACTCAATATCGCACTGTTTCATGACAAAATTGATTTACGATTAATGGCTCATCTACGGATTGCCGAACAAGAAGAAAACGGATTCAATTACTTTTTAAGTTTTGCTCAGTTTTTGTATGAATTTTATGAAGAAGACCGTGAATTCTCAATTGCGTTATTACAAAATGCGTTGTTTGATATTCAGTTTTTTCAGCAGCAAATGGATGCGTTTATAGTACAGGTGGCAAGTAAGCTACAAAGTGAGTTACCAAAGCACAATGACCTGCAGCGTATTAATATCGCAAAAGCTTGGTTTGGATTTTATATGTTTCACCTCTTGTCGGGGTTAAGTCAGGCGCAGCTAACATCTCAAGACTGGTTAAGTGGTTTGAAGCTAGATTGCGAAGTGATGTTGTCATCGCTTGAAACGTAGCAAAATTAACGTAATCTACATAGTTTCGGGAAACATCGTGTTCTGGCTGAATGCGCCGGATATTTGGAAATGGTATTGACAAGTTAACTACCAAGATTGAGAAAAATCGTTATTTTCAACTACTCTATTCCAGCAGCCTTTTCCCAAGACACAAAGGCACTCCGCCGAAAATATCGATAGGTTTCTGCTGACACTAAGTATCGTCCTAGATTGAAAAAATTGCACACGCCAGCATGAGCGCTCAAAAAGCGCTGTGCTTGCTCCATCGATTTGAACTTCCTCATGCCCCGCTCCCTGACTCTCGTCGGTTCGTGCGACAGCTCCGCTCGATTGTTCGCATATTGGGTAGTGTTGTGAATCGTTTCTGGAATCAGCTCTCTATGAGCCACCCCATAGCTCCGCAATTTATCCGTGACAATCTTGCGTGGCTCGCCTTTGTGTTTATGCAAGAGACGCTTAAAGAAAACTTTTCGCGGCCTTTCCGTCGCGGTGACTCAAGTTGAATCGATGGTAAACCCATACCGCATATTGGATTATTTCGCGTAGAAATCTGTGGCGCTTGTACATTTTAGATTGGGTCATACGACAGATCCTGACAGATTGGGAGTTAACTTGTCAGTACCCGTTGGGTTACCTCGTGACGGCGTTGATTAGTTAGCGGGTTTTATTCTTCAAAAACCAAAATTTAATTTCAGGCCGCGTCCCTGCCTTTTTCAAGGGGAGGTCATGTAATGGGGGATTTCATCATGAGTTCGCTTAGACTGATTAAGCAATCAATTAATCGGCTGTTGCCTTTTACTGTTGGGCTTTTTCGAATTCTTGTTTATAAAAATCTTGGGTTGCAACTGGGTCGAAATCCAACAACGTTCCGCCACTTTCAAAATGCTGGATAAATACTACGCCAGTGGCGTGCGTAGTTGCTTTTGCTAGGACTGAAATCGTCGCTATACCGACGCCCCACCCTAAAACAGGTATGGCTCTCGCCAACAAACCTGCCAAACCAGCACCAGTCATGTAGGATAAAAAGCCGCCAATAAGTGACACGAGGATGGCTTTTGCCCTATTCCGTTGAAATGGGACATTATAAAGCGCACTTAATTTCTGTAGCATTGAAATTTGCATACCTGTGATCAATGCTACATCGACCAATGGGATTGGCAAGAACCCACCAGCCATTGCTAGATTACTTTGCTGATTGACGATAATCATCGCCTTTGCAAGACGCTCGTTTATTACTGTGTTGTTGTTTTTGGGCGACAGGTTTTCTGGGTCAATAGCTCGCTCAGCTACCAAGACCGATCCCTTAATAATGTGATCAGGTTGCTTTCTTTTGTTTGGCTTTGCACGTGGCTTTGGTTTAGCACTAGCGCTGTACGTGGGGTCAGCTTGAGTATTATTATCGGCATCAATGTTTGGTGCGTGACGATTCAGACCTGGCAACTTTTTGCTCATAATTGTGTATTACTCCAAAAACGCATCAACTTCACTTGCAAGCGCTTCAATCTCTTTGGCTACAGCACCACCGGGTTGTTCCAAAGTCGGTGTTGAGCCACTAAGGGCAGCTTCTGCATAGGCTACGCGGTGGCTCATTTGAACATTCAACAGGGGATAACCAGCGGCTGCCATCTCGCTTCGCATATGACGAGAAATAACACTTCCTTGGATCACTTGAGTCATAAGAAATCTATAGGAGGTGGGCCCCTCACTGCCGTCAGCACGTAATTTAGCGATCATCTCGACTTTATCAGCTGCAATCTCGAAGTCTACTGGGGATGGACGGACGGGAATAAGACATAGGCCAGCCATGCTGATAGCGATTTCAGTCACAGCTGCGCGAAAGCCTGGCGTATCAACAACAACACGCTCAATGCCACGCTCCAAACAGTCGGTGATGGTGGCGCCGATATTACTTTCATCTGCGGCAATACATTCCAACATGCCTAGAACATCACCAGCTGACTGCCATCTTAGTATAGAGCGCTGTGGATCGGCGTCGATCACCGCCACGTTGCGACCTGCATGCCACCAATGAGCGGCCAAACACAATGCAGCGGTACTTTTGCCACTGCCACCTTTCATCGTTGCTAATGCAACTACACGTTGTTTCATATTGAGTTGTCCAACATCATCGATAGCTCGAAAATCATATTTCCCTCTGACCAAAAGTTCAATAGTGTATGCCCAAAATTACTTAATTATGGACAAATGTTCGACATTTCTATAATCGGACTATACAGAATGTTTTGTCTTGTTGTGTAAGAGTTTTTGGGGTCTTAGCCCAACGTATTAATACTATTTCGTCATTCATTCAGCTCGACTCACCAATTTCAATCAGAATCACTCACAAGCTAAAAGTCTCAATTGTGGCGGATAATTAGCTGTGCTTGGTATGGCAGTATAGTGCTGCTAACCGTACTGATTGAGTATCTCGCGAGAATTAGTGATAGCTGGCGATCGGCATAATTGCGATCGGTAGATGTTCCCTGTAATGTTGCAGAAAAAGAAAGGGGGTTTATGGTAACTACACTCTTTTAAATTTAGATATGAACATAGACTTACCGGCTTCATTTAATTCGACAACCTCGTTACTACTTAAATTACTATATGAAGGCTTGGTACGTCCTATAAATTTGACGCCACCTTGCGTAATAGTATCGCTATTAACTCTATTGACAAGTTAACTACCAAGATTGAAAAAAACCGTTATTTTCAACTACTATATTCCCGCTGCCTTTTCCCAAGACGCAAAGGCACGCTGTCTGAAAAAGCGAAAGTTCTCAGCCGATACTGAGTGTCGTCCAAGGTTGAACAAATTGTATACAGCTGCATGCGCACTCAAAACCGCTGCGCTTGCGCTGCTGAATTGAACTTTCACATGCCACGCTCCTTCACTCTCGTCGGCTCGTGCGACAACTGCGCTCTATTGTCGGCGTATTGCCTTGTGTCGTGAATCGTCTCTGGAATAAGCTCTCCATGAGCCACACCATGGTTTCTCAATTTATCCGTGACAACCTTACGCAGTAGCCGCTTAAAGAAACGTTTTGCGACCTTTGCGTCACGCCTCTTCTGCAAGAATACATCAACTACTTAGCCATCTCGGTCCGCTGCTTTCCAAAGGCAATGCTGTTTCCCTTAAATCTTAATGAACACTTCATCAATGAAGAAGGTGTCACCATATCTCTGATGCTTTCTTCTCAATCTTTGGGCATATATCGATCCGAATTTGTTGCACCAGAGGCGAATGGCTTCATAGCTGACAGTGATGCCCCGCTGCTCCATCAAGTCTTCGACGTCGCAGTGACTTAAGTTAAATCGATGGTAAAGCCAGACTGCATATTGAATCATTTCGGGCGGGAATCGATGGCGCTTATACAATTTTAGTTGAGTCATGAGCAGAATACTGGCAGATTGGGAGTTAACTTGTCAGTACCCTATCTACAAATGCAAAGAAGTTAATTGCTAGTTAGCATCATGCATTTAATCATAGTGCTCTATAATCAAATAATTCGCTTTCTTCTCGTTTGTAAAGCGAGCAAGATCCTTAGTACCAAAAAAATGTTGGAATGCAACTTATGATCTCTAATACGGTGACACTCCTCGATTCGGGAATGGGAAAAACGCTAGGTTTGAAAGGGGTTGAGATCTCCGAAATTATTTGGTCTGCCAACGCGTTGTTGGTCGCGCCGGATGTCATTAAAGAAATTCACCACGAAAATATCGAAGCTGGCGCTCAGGTAATCACTACTAACAGCTATGGGGTAATTCTTGCTGACTTAGCGAAAATTGGTATAGAAAATCAATATGATGCCTTGAATGAATTAGCTGGCAAGCTAGCTGTCGAGGCTGTTAACGAGTCTGGGAGACAGATTGAGATTGCGGCAAGTCTACCGCCTCAAAATGGCAGCTTTCGCCCAGACTTAGTATTAGATCGAGCGATAATCGAACCTCTATATCGCAAACAAGCTGAATTGTTACAACCCTATGTAGACATCTTCCTTTGCGAAACTATGTCCTCTATTGCAGAGGCGGTGGCTGCTGCAGCTGGCGTAACAGGCTTAGGTAAACCCGTTTATATCGGCCTTACTCTTCATGATGAGATTCCAGCGACTCTTCGGAGCGGGGAACCACTAAAAAGCGCGCTTGAGGCCTTGGCTTCTTTTGATGTTACTGGTGTATTAGGTAATTGCTCTCTGCCTGAGCGCATAAGTGATGCGATACCAGTATTGGCTGCAGCTGACATTGAATTTATTGGGGGCTATGCAAATGCGTTTACGAGAGTGCCTCAAGATTGGTTGTTGGGGGGAGAGAAGAAATCTGATGGCTTTCTGGCCTTGCGGGATGATTTATCTCCTGAATTATATAGTGAATTTGCTATGGACTGGATTGCCAAGGGAGCAAATATCGTTGGGGGTTGTTGCGGGACTACCGCCGAACACATCCTAGCAATTGCGCAGAAGCTTCGAGCTTAGACGCATCACATGCTGCTTCAACTGTAACCTTTCTCTTGTTAGACAAATCTAATCTATCTACAGATCTATCCGTGTTAATTTTCGCTACTGTCTTGTGCCGCTACTATCACTAGTTCCGACAATGCTATTTACTGGATTTTGAAAGCTATCCACATCTTTTTATTGTGGCTAGCTGGTCCGCCTCTCATAGGCAAGTTTACAAATGGCCTTTATCGTTTCTCGCTTAAACTTAATTTCCTGCTTGCTAAGCCTACGTCTATACCGGCTCCATTTGGGCTGATATTCAAGAGTATCCACACTCGCCTCATCGAGCACAGTATCAGCCTCGTCACTTCGAAGGATGGAAATATTTAAATTAAGAATTTTTTTCAAGGGCTTTATCGTTACAAAATTGAGCGCCTGCCCACCCTTCTCGAATCCAATGTAGAACTTGTTGCACTTCAAGTTCAAATCAGCATCTAGCTCATTAAGTAATTCCAAGATCCCAATCGTTATAAAGCACCGCGCATTAATCTCAGCGGCAAATTGGGGAAGGCAGCTTGGGGAAGGCAACAAGGTGCTTAACATCGAGACGGATACCCATAGGCTCTCCAACATCATGGTCATGATGACTCGGAGCGAGCGATAAGACACGTTTGCCACTCTCTAATTCCAATGTATAGAGAAATACAGCACCGCGAAAAGCCTTCTCGACTATGCGCGCCTTGATCGGACTGGCATCATCGTGGAGTACATCATCCGGGCGAAGCAGTATTGATATCTCTTTCGTATCGGGAAGCTTAAAGTTTTCAATCTCGCGCGTGTCGATTATGCCTAGCTCAGTCTCCACTGCATTCTTGCCGATCATCTGTCCATCGACTAACACACCTTCGCCTATAAAATCGGCGACGGCGAGAGAAGCAGGGGTGTGATAGAGATTGAACGCGTTGTCCCATTGCAGCAGTCGCCCCGACTTAACAACGCCAATTTCATCGGCCATTGCAAAAGCCTCAAACTGGTTGTGACTGACGAGCATAGCTGTAATGCCCTCTTGCTTTAGGACCAAACGAATTTCACGGGCAAGCGTTTCTCGTAGTTCTACGTCGAGACTCGAAAAAGGCTCGTCTAAGAGCAAAACCTCTGGGCGAGGTGCCAGTGCTCGGGCGATAGCAACGCGCTGCTGCTGCCCGCCTGATAGCCTATGTGGGTAAGCGCCAAGGAGACCGCCTATCTCTAGCAGGCCGGCGAGCTCTTTTACGCGGGCCTCACGCATCGGACTACTGAGAGCTTGAATTCCAAAGGCTATATTCTCAGCAACGCTGATATGCGGAAACAACGAGTGATCTTGAAAAACCATACCGACGTGGCGTTTTTCAATTTCAAGTGCTCCCGAGGGAGAACTCACGACAGCCCCATCCAATAATATTTCACCAGTACTCACAGGTTCAAAACCAGCGATAGCTCTTAGCAGTGTCGTCTTACCACAGCCGCTGGCGCCAAGCAGGCAGCCTATCCCACCCGCAGATACGCTAAACGATACAGAATCGACGATTAGATGGCCGCTTAGGCGGACACTTACGTTGTCTAACTGTAATGCCGGTGGGGCCATTTTTATGAATCCATCATCTAGGCTTTTCCCCAACACTTGGGACATTCGTCGCCCGTTCAAGCGAACGGCTGAGCAGGATAACAGGAATCAGACTTGCCAACACGATCGTAAGCGCGGGCCCTGCCGCGTCTGCTAACCTTTCTTCGTTAGCTAGTTCATAAGTACGAATAGCAAGCGTGTTGAAATTAAATGGCCGCAGCAGAAGTGTCGCGGGCAATTCTTTAAGCACATCGACGAAGACGAGCAATAAAGCAGTTGCTAGCGAGCCTCGCATGATGGGCATGTGAAGGCGACGCAAAATAGTCATTGGCCCCAAACCCATACTACGACCCGCCTCATCCATCGACGGTCGAATCTTTGTGAGTCCCGCGTCAACGGTATTCATCGCTATCGGTAAAAATCGAACGAGATAAGCAAAAACGAGAATAAAAGCGGTACCGCTTAGCAGCAGCCCTGTATTGAAATCAAAGCGGGCAACCATAAATGCACTTACTTGGTTGTCTAACCATGCGAACGGAACCAAGACACCAATCGCCACCACAGTTCCTGGCAGCGCATAACCCAGACTCAGAACCCGAGCGGCAACGCTGGAAAGCTGCGTCGGATACAAGCGCCGCCCGTAAGCAATAAACAGAGCAAGGATCAGCGCAGCTGCCGACGTAATAGCAGCGAGAGCTAAGCTATTAAATAAATAACCGGCGAAGTCCGCAGTCATGATCGAGTCAGAGGTGATCGAGGCCCAAATTGAAAGCTGTATTAGCGGCACAACGAACCCTAGTGAAACGGGAATCCCGCAAACCAAATAGGCAATAAATAATCTTCCACCAACTAACGGTACCGCGGGACTTGGCCACGCATTACTCCCGGTATTAAAAAATTGTGCCTGCTTACGCGACCATGACTCGATCGATACGAGAATAAATACGAACCCAAGAAGCAACGCCGCTAGCTGCGCAGCACCCACGGTGCTTCCAAGACCATTCCAAGTTCGATAGATCCCTGTCGTGAATGTAGAGATCCCGAAATACTGAACCGTACCGTAATCTGCAAGGGTTTCCATCAAGCAGATGCTAAGGCCTACGACAATCGCCGGTCGAGCAAGAGGAAGAGCAACGCGAAAAAATGCCGAGCGCTGAGAGCAGCCAAGGCTTCGCGCCGCCTCCATTACACTGGCCGACTGTCCGGCGAAGGCTGCGCGCGCGAGCAGGTATACATAGGGGTAAAAAACCAGTGAGAGCATCGCTATGGCACCGCCGATTGACCGAATCTCAGGAAACCAGTATTCGCCATAGCTCCAACCGAATGCGTCACGCAGGTTACTCTGCAGAGGCCCCGCCACATCTAACATACCCGTGTAAGTATAAGCGATGATATAAGCCGGAATAGCAAGTGGGAGCAACAGCGCCCATTCGAAAACTTTGCTACCTGGAAATCGATAGGCCGTAACAAGCCACGCTGGCAAAACCCCTAAAGCGAGCACACCAATGCTGACGCCTGTCATTAGCGCGAAAGAATTACTAATGTAGCGGGCAAGCACTGTCTCGAAAAGGTGGGTCCAGATATCCCCCGCCGAGAAGAACACCGAAGAAAGAACGACGAAAATAGGCGTAGCAAGTATCAAAGACAAGGCGATCAATGACAAAGGCCAAGGCTTCATAAGAGAAAACCTTGGCCTAGTGACTCGCGGACTTTCGAGAGCGTTTAAACTCACTCTATCAATTCATTCATAATCGGCTATCTCGAAGCAAAAAATATTACTGCCAACCCGCGCGATCAGCGAGGCGAACAGCGGCCGCATTATTACGCCCAAGTGCTTCGAGGTTTAACGAATCCGCTTTGAATTCACCAAACCGCTGCAAAGTGGCGCTCACTGGAATATCGGTACGCACCGAGTACTCATTGTTCACTTGCGCGTACCACTGCTGAGCGTAGTCGGCGCTGAGAAACTCGATCAGCTGACGCGCCTCATCTGGGTTTTTCGAGGTCTTTATCATGCCAGCGCCACTCACGTTCATGTGGGCACCTCTATCACCTTGGTTTGGCCACAGTACACCGATCTGCTCAGCCACTTCGACATCTGCAGCAATATCAGAGTTCAACATACCAGCTAAATAGTAAGTGTTCGCTATGGCGAGCTTACACTGCCCTGCTACCGCGGCACGTATTTGATCCCGATCTCCCCCTTGCGGTCTACGCGCCATATTAGCAACCAAACCTACTGCCCAAGCTTCCGTCGCCTCCTCTCCCACGTGCTCTATCAGCGACGCAAGTAACGATTGGTTATAGATATTCCCCGACGAGCGAATACAAATCTCGCCCTTCCACTTTGGATCTGCGAGGTCTTCATAGCTCTCTATCTCGCTCGGGGAGACCCGCGACTTATCAAACATGATGACTCGCGAGCGAAGCGATAATCCAAACCATTGGTTTTCCGGATCACGATACGCAGCAGGTATCCGCTCGCGCAGAATAGAGGAATCTATTGGAGCAAGGATACCAGCTTCTTTAGCGCGAAAGAGCCTTCCCGCATCAACCGTTAGTAAGACATCGGCCGGCGAGTTAAAGCCCTCAAGCTCAATCCGACGGATCAGCGCATCAGCGCTCTCGGTAATCAAGTTAACTTCAATACCAGTTTCTTCGCTAAACCGATCCAAAGCTGACTTAATCAGGTCCTCGCTTCGTGCCGAATAAACGTTAACTTCTGCAGCACTTACAATTCCAACCATAAAGACTGTAACGCTAAGCACGTAAGCAAATATCTTTTTAATTCCCATCACCACTAAACTCCATTATTACTCGGACAGTTTCTCCGAAAAAGTTATGATCTAAACGTATATCAAACTGTAAAATTATTATTGCATCATAAAAAAAGAACCGAGATTTTAAATAATCACGGTTCTGCTCAAGACACAAAATGTTTACATTCCTGGTTGCTATTCTCAAAGCAAACAGCACACTTCTTAAGGCATCTAGGTTTCAGCTGACACCAAGTGCCGACCTAGATTGAAAAATTGTACGCAGCACCATGAGCACCCAAAAACCTCTGAGCTCGCTCCATAGACTTGAATTTCCTCATGCCTGCTCCCTCACCCGTGTAGGCTCGTGCGATAGTTCAACTCAATTATTGGCATACTGAATTGCATCGTGAATTGTATCGTGAATTAGCTCTCTTTGGGCAACGCGGTAGCTTCTCAATTTATCCATGAAAATCTTACGTCGCTCACCCCTGTGTTTACGCAATAGACGCCCAAAGAAACGTTTAGCGGCCTTTGCGTCGCCCCTGTTCTTCAGAAATACATCAACCACTCCTCCACCTTGGTCAACAGCACTCCAAAGATAATGTTGCTTTGCGTGAATCTTCTCACAGACTTCATCAATGAAGAAAGTGTCACCATAGCCTTGATGTTTTCTTCCTAACCGCTGAGCACATTTCGAACCAAACTTACTGCACCACAGACGAATGGCTTGATAGCTGACGGTGGTACCCCGCTGCGCCAGCAAGTCTTCGACGTCGCGGTGACTCTGCTTGAATCGATGGTGTAGCCACACGGCATATTGAATGATTTCGGGTGGGAATTGGTGACGCTGACCATTTTTGATTGGGCCATACACCAGACCCTGCCAGATCGGGAGTTAACTTGTCAGTACCAAAACCCGAATAAAAGCAGCCTCAACGCTAAAGCTTATTCTGGACACAATCAAATTCCTCGAGTTGCTGACAATCAAATAGGGATGAGATGCCATCTTGAAAATTAAGAAATGGCAGCTGTTAGTATTCCGTTATAAGAGTATTCCAACTTCGCGAAGACCATAAATATTATATACCCACATTAAAAGCGGCAGATTTACTTTCATCTCCCTTATTTCCACCTGGCCCCAATATCCAGAGATTCACAATAAAGCTTGGGCAGCCCAAGCAAAATGATACCCGTAGTCAGCATAACAGCGATTAAATGTGATTGATTTCTATTTAAGATCACGCTTTTTGTTACCTCTAAATCAACCCAAATTGCTAATGAGAATGATTCGCATTACAATAAAGCACGGTAACAGGTAAATCAAGCCATGATTGCCAAGCCCAGCAATCAAGGAAGTTCATGGGTTAGGCTCTTCAGATCTTAACTGAACTTTTGCCCCGGCATTGACTGGAAAAAGTGCTAATCGCGATCGCAAAGCAGAGTAAAGACTACTTATTCACAAGAGGCCCACCGCTTTGAATTTGGCAAACATACAGCCATTGAGTTATCGCTGGAATATTACCGCCAGACTCTTACTCGCTTTTTTTGGTGGTTTTTTGTGGTCAAGTGTATTTGGCGCGCTTTGTGCAACACTATTTGACGCACTAGGCTGGATGCCAATACCTCAAGGCGTTCATATCATGACGATGTTTAGCTTTTTATCCTGGTGCGCAATTGCGATGTGGTCTTTTTATGAATTCAAACTTAGCAAGATTATCGGCATTATTGGAAGTAGCACTGTAATTATGTATTTCTTGTTTTTGATGGTGAAGTAAATGAGAAAATCAGCAGGTTTACACGGCGCATTTCGCCAATCAATGGCTTGGCTGCACACCTGGTCAGGGTTAGTCTTTTCCATACTGTTGTACTTTATCTTTGTTATGGGAACTTTCGGGTATTTTACTTACGAAATTGACCGCTGGATGAAGCCGGAATTATCGAGCCCAAGCGAGTTCCCGACTAATGAATCTATGCTTGTCAGTGCAATTAGTTATTTGGATGCTGAAACTGAGAATACTCGCCGTTATTTCATTGGGCTCCCCACTGTTCGCTCAAACCCTTCTGTTTCCGCTTTTGCGAACTACAACGAACCTAATGAAGAGGGTGATCGATTTTTCCGAGAGACCTTAGACCCGGTAAGTGGTGCGCCCGTTGGCGCCAGAGATACCAACGGCGGTCGTGGATTGTATGAAATGCATTACGCATTGCATTACATGCCCTATGAAGTCGCGTATTACACCGTTGGAGTCGCCACACTTTTTATGTTCCTCGCGATCATTACAGGTATTGTTACCCACAAGAAAATATTTGTGGATTTTTTTACGCTGCGACTAGGAAAAGGTCAGCGATCTTGGCTAGATAGCCATAATATGACCAGCGTATTAGCATTGCCATTCATGTTAATGATTACCTATTCAGGTCTCTTGTTTTTTCTCATTCAATATTCTCCTGGCACTATGTTTTTAACGCTAGGATTAGATCGCGAGGCAGTCTCACAATTAAACTCACACCGGAATCCAGTCCCCGAAATTAGAGAGCCAACCGGCGCTGCAGCGGCTTCAGCAGATATCAGAGACATGATGGCATACGTCCAACAGCAGTGGCCAGATGACTTGATTAGAGGTGTCGAAATTCTCAACCCCGGCGAAGAAGGTTCTGTTATTAGAATTGATGCTGTGAATGACGGGATATCGCGTGAGAGTAGCCGCAAATCCATACACTTTGATGCTGCCGGTCAAGTTCTAACGCCTTCTTTGCAACGGCCGGCAGACGCAAAATTTTTACGCGGCACTTTAGCATTACACGAAGGTCGCTTTGCAAATTATTGGCTACGCTGGACTTATTTTCTCAGTGGACTATTAGGCTGCAGCATGATCGCTACCGGCCTTTTATTATGGGCCAAAAAGAGACGCACTCAGTTAAAAAAAGGAATGGAAGCTCCACGGACTTTGGTTTTTATAGAGCGCACCAATCTGGCAATCATCGTAGGGTTACCTCTAGGTGTTGCGACCTACTTTTGGGCCAATCGGTTATTACCACTTGATATTCCAGAACGGGCCGCTTGGGAGCTAGACATGCTGTTCATTGTTTGGGGGCTTTCTTTTATCCATGCAGGCGCACGAGAACTTCGGCGCGCGTGGCGGGAACAGGTCGCATTTCTTGCTGCACTTTGCCTCTTACTTCCAGTAGTCAATGCGCTAACTTCAGAGGCCCATCTTGGTAATTCGCTGGCAGCGGGTGACTGGGCTCGTGCGGGCTTCGACTTGACAGCAATTGTGTTTGGTTTGGTTCTTTGTGGAGTGTGGCCAAAACTTGTCACTCCAAATGCCAATCCTGCAAGAGGCCTCGAGAATTTAGTCCATACGAGCGCAGGAATAAGTGCTCAGCCACTTACACCACAATCCAGAAAAATTAGCCTATGACTTTCTTATTGGGGTTTGTGTTGGCGTTGACTGGCATGTTTTCGTTGGCAGCTGCCCAATCAAAACAGGCCAAGTTGCTTCTCAAATCAGTGCCTGCCGGCACTTCCAGACTAACCTTAATTGGGTTAGGAACACTGATGCTGATAGCGAGCTCATGGCAAGCGGTAACGGCTTTCGGAATGGGAGTAGGTTTTGTTACTTTCTTTTCTCATGTTTGTTTCGCAGCATGGATTGTCGCCTTGACTCTAACTCGCCGCCGCGGACAACTGTAACTGAAGTCGCCAGCGATAAATAATATACATCAAAATTCCAGAGTATATTTTTCATAGTTGTTACTAACTTTGAACAGTTAAGGTTTCTTTACCTTTTATCTTACCGACTGCATTTGCAGCTTTAAAAATAAAAAAGCCAGCGAGAATGAGCCAGTCAATTACCTAGCGCTCAGGAAAAGAACTGAAGGTTAGCTGCAAAAGTGAATTATGATTCAATTACACAAAAAGCACGTCGCATTAAAGGCTGCAAGAGCTTTGCAAATTAAACATTCGGCCTAATATATTAGACCCACCGAAATATTTAGCTTACATGTGAAATTGAGAAAAAGAGAAAGACTTAAACACTAATATGCTGTGCCCTTTTGCCTTTGATTCAGTACTAACAGCAAAAGAAATGTCAACACCTACGATCGGCTTCAATCGTAATGCCGACATAGCTGCTTTTACAAGAAGTGCACCGCTAAGTATTGACAAGTTAACCACTCAAATCGAGAAAACTCAGATTAGGCTTTCCTACACTGCCACTGCGTTTTGTCAAGACGCACAGGCACGCAGCCAAAAATGTTGGCAGGTTTCTGCTGACCCTAAGTGCCTACCTAGATAGAACAAATTGTACAGCGCTGCATGAGCACTCAAAACCGCTGTGCTTGTGCCGCTAACTTGAGCTTTTGCATGCCACACTCCCTCTCCCATGTAGGCTCGTGCGACAACTGCGCTCTATTGTTGGCGCATTGCGTTGTGTCGTGAATCGTCTCTGGAATAAGCTCTCTGCGAGCCACGTTGTAGTTTATCAATTTATTCGTGACGACCTTCTTGGGCTCACCTGTGTGTTTACGCAATAACTGCTTAAAGAAACGTTTAGCGGCCTTTCCGTCACGCCTTTCCTGGAGGAATACATCAACCACTTCACCATCCTGATCAACGGCCCGCGTTAGGTAATGCTGTTTTCTCTGAATCTTAGTGAACACCTCATCAATGAAGAAAGTGTCGCCACAACATAACCTTGGTGTTTCCTTCTTAACCTTTGAGCATATTTCGAACCAAACTTATTACACCAGAGGAGAATGACCTCATAGCTGACGGGCACGCCCCACTCGGCCGGTAGGTCCTCAACGTCACGATGGTTCAGATTGAATCGGTGGTAAATCCATACGGCATATTGGATTATTTCGCTTGGAAATCTGTGGTGCTTGTACATTTTAGATTGGGTCATACGACAGATCCTGACAGATTGGGAGCTAACTTGTCAGTGCCTATTGAATGCTTTCAGGTGGGAATCAATGACGCTTTTAGATTTTCGATTGAGTCATGGACGGAATACTCGCAGATAGGGAATTAACTTGTCAGTACTTTGTCCTGTATTATACGCGCAGTCAAAATACCGGATCAGCAAACATTCAAGAGTCGATACATGAGCGAGTCATCAAAACCAAATACATACCGCCTATTGCAACAGTCCCATACCAATATGCCAATGGGTGTTGCCGATAGCTATCGCTATTGGGGTGAAGACAATACGGTGTTCGTTAAGAGCTGCGAAGGTTGCACCATCACCGATGCTGACGATCAAAAATACGTAGATTTTCGTCTAGCTTACGGTCCTATTATTCTTGGTTACCGCGACACTCGTATCGACCAAGCGGTTATTAAAGTGATTACTGAACGCGGCACCATCTCTGGCTTTTCAACTGACCTAGACTCTGAAGTGGTCGAACTGGTGAGAAAGATGTGCCCAAACATCGAAAAAATGCGCTTTGCTAACTCGGGCACCGAAGCGGTTTTAGCCGCGGTACGGACCGCCCGTGGTTATACGAGCCGCAATAAGATTGTGCTAGTAGAAGGCGGATTCCACGGCTTGTATGACGAAATGATGTGGAAACCGGATATGGATAATTGGGACGCTGAATCAGGGCTAGCCCCGGAGATCCAGTCTTTTGGTGCGGGCATCCCAGAAGCAAGCCGTAAGCATCTAGAAACCGTACCTTTGAACAGCTTTGAAGCAATCGATGCCGTATTCGCAAAAGTGGGTGACGACATAGCGGCCATTCTTATAGAGCCAATTTTAGGTAACTGCGGCAGCATAGCTTCAAGCCAAGAATACATGCAAAAGCTACGTGATATATGTGACGCCAATGGCTCCTTACTCATTATGGACGAAGTAAAATCAGGCTTCCGTGTTGCCAAAGGTGGCGCGCAAGAGTTGTACGGTATTAAAGCCGATCTAACCACCTACGCTAAAGCCATGGGGAATGGTTACCCTGTCGCGGCGTTTGGCGGTCGTGCAGATGTAATGGATGTAATAAACCTAGATAAAAAAGGCGTGACTCATGGCGGAACATACACCGCTAACATGATCGCGCTAAGTGCTGCAAAAGCTACCTTAACCATCCTGAATGAAACCAATGTCTTTGAAACAATCAACAAAGTAGGCGCAGACATACAGCATGTACTAAGTCGTGTATTCACCAAACATGGAATAGTCCACAAGTTCGCAGGACCAAACTCAATGTTCGGCATTCACTTCGGCAATATTGTTCCAACCAACTACCGTGACTGGAAAAAAACAAATAGCACGCTATATACCGAGTTCGCAATGAACCTAATCAAACACGGCATCATGCTAGAACCCGATTCCCGTGAACCTTGGTTTATTTGTGAGTCTCACAAAAGCGTAGACTTAGCATGGTTAGAAGAAATAGCCGATCGTGCAATGGCAGAAGCAATAGCCGCAAAGTAACAATAGCTAAGTTGGAATTGACAAGTTAACCCATCAAACGGTATTGACAAATTAGCTGTACCCGCGCTCAAAATATGCTGCTTAGCTTCCTATAGATTGCCACTGCCTTTTCTCAAGACGCAAAGCCGCGTAGTCCAAAACCGCTTTGCTTACTCCATCGATTCAACCTCATGCACCACGGGGCCATCAAGTCTTCGACATCGCGGCGACTCAGGTTGAATCGATGGTATAGCCACACGGCATATTGGACTACTTCAGGTGGAAATCTGTGACGTTTGTGTATTGATTTCGCTAGGTTCATGGCCAAATTACCGGCTGAGCCGAGTTAACTTGACAGAACCCCGCGAAGGGCTAGACCAGTTAATGCAATTCGGTGCGCAACAAACAAGCAGTTTGCAGTTTAACCGGCAGCTACTGTGGCGTATGTTGAATAGTCCGATTGTGCGGGTGCGGGTGCGGGTGCGGGTGCGGGTGCGGGTGCGGGTGCGGGTGGCAGATTAACAAGCTATGGTAGGTGTTCAAATTCCCCTCATTCTGTAAACTGCAATTTTATTCATATCAACAAAGGCCGCTTGAATGACCAAACCTGTCAACACGCCAACCATTGATACGACTGATCGTCTAGAGGCTATTAATGGCAAGCCTAGCCCAGCAACTCAGATGAAGATACTCAAGGCGCTGGAAACACACAGTAAGCGCTTTATAGAGCGTTCGCCCTTTTTGATCATTGCCAGCGGCAACGCAGGTTTCCTAGACGCGTCCCCCCGCGGTGATAAGCCCGGATTCGTCCGCGTGCTGGACGATACCACGCTGTTGATTCCCGAGCGGCCAGGTAATCGAATCGCGGATACACTAACCAACATTTTGGAGCAACCCGGTGTTGGTCTTTTGATGATGATTCCCGGCATGAACGAAACTCTACGCATCAACGGTGACGCCTATATTACTGATCACGCACCTTACCTTGCGCAGGTGGCTCACGATGGCAAAGTGCCGAAACTAGCGATCGTTGTGGATGTCCAACAAGTGTACTTCCATTGCGCCAAAGCGTTCATCCGCTCTGGTTTGTGGAATCAAGAAACGTTTATGGCGCGCTCTGAAATGCCTACGCTCGGCAAGATCATACTTGAACAAATCAGAGGCCATGGTGTGACTGAAGAAGAAATCGCCGTTGTGGATGCCAGCCTTGTGCAGGATACTAAAGACAACCTTTACCACTAATGGCTCATGGTCATCTAGGCAGCTAAGGCGCTTTGCTCGCCGCCATACTTTACTGCAAATTCAGATCGCTTAAGAACAATCTAATGTGTGCGGTAGAACGTTTGTTTGCGACTGCGTTAACTGGCTTGTCTTGACTGTCAACGTAGTTCTCATCGAGTAAGTGACCCGCTTTCGGATAATGAATATGTATACACAGGTCCCTATCTTGGGACGCATTTATTCTTTCGCATGTGATGTCTGCCATTGCTTTCGATGGCCAGATCTCGTCTTCTCCGCCACTCAATAGCAGTGCAGGCTTACGTATAGACTCAGCCTTAATGCTAGCTAGGTTGACCGCTTCACTATTTTTCAAGGACTGCTCGTACAGGTCTGCTAGCCCCTTAAACGCAACACCGGTCGCAAACGGTACAAAGGGTAATGGCTTGGCGTCTTCACTCCAGCTAGATGACGGCACTTTGCTCCAGTCTTTAAGTATGCCGGCCCAAACAACCGAGCTTGGGGCGATTCCAACGACACCCCGATATTGTTCTTCTCGTGAAGACAGCAATAAGGCCAATTCAGCGCCCTTCGACCAGCCGACGATAACTAAGCCGTCATTTCTTGTTTCCATGTTGTCTAGCAGCCATTGCTTGGGTGCATCAAAGTACTCTAGTGGAATCATCTCCAACTCTCGCGGCAAACCTACGTCTTTAAAATAGGCCAACGCTAAAACCGAGTAACCCAACGTCGCGATCTTATTGGCTAAGTGCGTTGGCTTGCCCCCTTCAGAGCCTCCTAAAACGAGCACGCCATACTTTTTTTTGTCTTCTGATGAATGGAAGTCTGCAACAAAGTTAACATCGGCAACGGGCATAAATTGAAGTTCTTCAGCCTGTAGTCTGCAAGTCAGTATAGAGATGAAGAAAAAAAATATGGGCACAATTTTCATTTTTTTGTTCCTGCTGGATCCTTATTAAATAGCGAGCGCATTCATCATGCTGCTAATCCCTGCAATCTAATTTTCTGGTCGCTATGCAAATTTGACAGCATTTCCGGTATTGACAAGTTAACTACTAGGATCGAGAAAATTGACTATTTCCCGTTGCTATATCGCCACTGCCTGTTCCCAAGACACAAAGGTTCCTCCATGAACGTGTGGCAATAAACCAGTTATAGCTGACAATGGCCCAGTGGACCAGCGAATGAGCTAATTTCTGCGGGTGTCCAATTTGTTGCGTGCAGGTCCACTGGACCATCTCAATAACCTACATGCCGATGACTGCCAGTTTTAATAGTAATTAGTTTCCAAAAAGAACAGAATCGGTACATAAGTGCCGATTTTAACCTTTTACCAATTGGTCCAATAAAATTGCCGACCAGACTACTACTTTTCCTGACGCTTGCCCTGTTCATCGCTAAGGTGAGGTCGGAACCAATTAAATTCGAGGTGCTTACCTACAACGTCTTTCTGCGCGCGCCCACATGGATTTTTCATAACCAACATTCTTGGCGGAGCGAACGCATACCTCAGTATCTTTCCGGTTATGATGTCGTGGTATTGCAGGAGGCGTTCAGCAAGAAGCATAGAGAAGGCCTACTAACCGCTATGTCGAGTGAATACCCTTATCATTCTCGTGTCCTCGGCGAAGACGAGTTCATGTCCTACAATGGCGGCGTCATCATCCTGTCCCGGTGGCCGATTCTAAGGGAAAGCCAAGAGGTGTTTGACGTCTGTGATGGCTCGGACTGCATGGTAAAGAAAGGCGTCATCTATACGGCAATCTCCAAACCGGGACTGACCACACACGTCTTTGGACTGCACCTGCAGGCGGAGAAAAAATACTCGTCAGTTCGTGTACAGCAGTTCCCCCAACTGCGCAGCTTCATTGACAATCAACAGATCAATACTAGCGAGCCTCTGCTCGTAATGGGTGATTTTAATGTGGACTATTTTTCGGATAGCAGCGCTGGCGAGTTCTCCGAGCTGACGCACGCCGTAGGGCTCGAGCTGCCTAATGACAGCATGGTTCCCAGCTATGACGATGACAGCAACAGCGTCATCGATGATCCCGTCAGGGAACGCCTAGACTACATCTTCTACAGCGCCGACCATCTGCGGCCAATCGAGGCGGCGAGCGAGGTGCTCTATTTTAGGGATGGCAATAGGGACCTGTCTGACCATCACCCCCTATCGGGCCAGTTCAGTTTCGAGACGAACCCGTGAATAAGAAATCTCTTCTGGGCCGGCTGACCCTTATGGCACTACAGAATGAATTGAAAATAAATTGGACAAAATAAATTGGACACCCACTGGAATAAATTGGGGAATAAATTGGACACCCACAGATTGCACGCAGATTAAATGCAAAAATATCAACAGGTTAACTAT
>Ga0208413_1000534_pt1 | contig 28359 bp, 18 predicted proteins | sample AntAceMetag02UKD_FD_184761 | JGI IMG/M metagenome (GOLD analysis project Ga0208413, IMG submission 184761) | Saline lake microbial communities from Ace Lake, Antarctica - Antarctic Ace Lake Metagenome 02UKD (SPAdes) (version 2) | ecosystem: Environmental > Aquatic > Non-marine Saline and...
GTGCTAGCTGTTGGGTTTTCGTTGTCACACTTGCACGCAGACTAGATATGCTGTCAAGTATTGCGCACTACTCAGTATTAGTACCGAAGGGATAAACCTTTTCTTCAACCCTTCAACTCTTCAACTAGGACCCAAAGTAAAATAGAAGCACTGTATTTTTACTCTGACCCGGATGGCGCTTATCCAAATGGCACTTTATTCCTAGATTGCCAGTTCCGGCAGGAAGCTGTCCATCAGCTGACCTTAAGTTTTAAAAAAGCTCCGCTTGTTGTTCGGATGATTCTGTTCGCTGTATTTTATTCAATGTTTTCGAGGCAATGAAATGTCTTTAGCTAGGCCAAAGGGGCCAGAGAAAATCAAGGATTTTTGGATATTCTGGGATTTTTTTACGTATAAACTCACGTAGTAATGACAAATTTTTTATCGAAGAATTCGATACAGTAAAAATCGAGATCGGTATCTTGCCTTTGCTATAAAAATACCCAGTAGAATTAAAGGCCCAATTATTCTTTCCAATCGCCCTTGTTCGCTGAGCAGCTAGGAGCTAAAAACTGTGAGGAGAGTTTAGGCTTTATAGTTAGTATGGCGGCAAAGGTGCTAGTTTTAAAAAGGCTTCGACACTGTTGGATGAGGCTTCAGTTTATGAGAAGCCGTTGGGAGCTATACTTGGTATGGACGCTAAGCTTGGCGAAAAAGCTTAGGCCTTTTTATCCCCGCTGTGCTTCGCGCATGGCGCTCGTTGAAAACTGCTGTGCAGTTATTCCAACCACATCGATTGTTCTCATCCGGCCCTTGAGGGCCACAGACAAAAAGCACCTTAAAAAAAGGGGAGCTTACGCCAGCATTGCCCAACAATCACCTGGAAGGGCGCCACCACAGATCGAATTGTTTGAACGCTCTTAACTTTCCTTTTACTACGTGCTACCAATGAGGGCGGCAGGGCTCGCGGCGGCCTGATAGTCCAAACAACACAAACTTGACCGAATTAGAAGGTTGAACATAGGCTAGGTAAGTCAATATTGTGGAAATACCGGGAGATTCACGAGGACTCGAGTGGAGATAGCTTTATCCTACCTATACTCGGTTTAGTGTAGATAATTATTAGTAATAAGTGCGTCTTTATGCGAGCTTATTGCGGTCGGCTAGGAGAGAAATTCTGGTGGAATTTTCTGAGAATCGAGTCATTTCGACTTTAGTTTCGTGCAATAAAAAAGCCCAGCGTTTTGGCGCTGGGCTTTCATTTCCTTACGGAATTTTACATCTGCGTCGTTTTAGAACTCATAGTTAACGCGAGCATAGAGCATGCGTCCCAATGGATCCTGTATCTGCGAGATAGCACCGGCGATCATGCCAGTCCTCTGTGCTTCGCGATCGAACAGATTACGCGCACCAAGACTCAGTGTTGCGTTACCGCCGTACACTTCCAAGTCACTGTAGGTGTAGAACATGTCTGTCTGCGTCCAGGCGCGAATCACATCCGTACTCTTCCAGGTGTTCTCAGCGCGAAGGAGTCGCTGAAAGCTGAACTCGTTGGCATCGAAATTCACCTGATCTACATAGCGCACAGTAGTCATAACGCTGTGATTGCCAAGACTCCAGCCTAAACCCACGTTGGCACGCCACTTAGGGATGACAGGCACCGCACCGAAGGTGTTGTTCTGTTGGCCCATAGCTTCGCGCACTGGCGTGAATTGGTTTTCCTGCCAAGTGTAGGTATCCACGTAGGTGGCATTCAAACTAGTCCGGAAATTACCCCAGCTAGAGAGGCCGAAGGCGTCTAGATCGAAGGTGTAGTTTGCCTGTATATCCAGAGCCCGAACCAGCATAGTCGATGCATTGTTTTCACTACGGTTGATCCGTGTAGTGGTTGTAATGTCGCCAGGATCACGCTCAATGCGCCTATCCGACAATGGACTCGCAACCCAGTCGGTTAGCTCCTGAACCGATGGAAACGGATTGGCATCAGTAGCCGCAAAACCAGTGGCTGCCTGAAAGTTTGCAAAGTCCTCTCTCACGATATCTTGAGTGGTGGTATCTACAATTCGATCTGCAAAGTCCGTTTCGCTGTAGGTCAGATGTATGTCTAACCCGTCGATCGGCGTCAAATCTATGCCCATCGAGACACTATCCGATGTTTCAGATTGCAAATTTGGGTTACCCGCTCTACAAGATTGAATGAACCCTGAGAAAGTAGTAAATAGATCATCCACGTTGCTTAATCCGCAGTTAGCTGGGGAATTCAGCTGGGACAGGGTTGGCACAATGAAGGCCTCGCCCGTAGTTGCACGTAGCGTTACCCAATCGGCAGGGCTGTAGGTGATGCCGAATTTGCTTACCACCTTTCCCTGGCCGCTACTGAATGACTCGTCGCGCACAGAGGCGCTGATCTCAAGATTGTCCAGTACCGGGAACGAAAACTCGGCAAAGTAGGAGTCACTATTACGATTGAACTTTGTTGGAGGAATAAAGATACCGTTCAAACGGTCATTATTTTGCTCATGAAAAGTAGGATTGTTCTCGTCGGTCTCATCGCGGCGTTGATAACCAAAAGCTGCACCGATTGTTCCGCCGGGAAGCTCAAACCCACCCGGAGAGATAGTACCGTTGATGACTAGATCGAAGGTCTGCAGAGAGTCTATGTTGTTCAAGCGAGATCGGGTATAGATGGCATCGGCCACCGCCTGTGGAGTGCGCATTGCCGAATCGTCAGCGGCTCCGAACGGGTTGAAACAAGCGCCCGCGTCATTGACTTGGTCGCAATTGAGGCCCTGTGTGACGGCGCTTAAACTAAAACCCTGGGTAACCGCGCTGACTACACTGCGCCGTCCATACACATAATCCGCCGATCCTTCCCAGCCTTCGAGAAAGGGCACGGTAAACTTGGCTCCAAATGAAAGACGGGCATCGCGTTCGTCATTTTCTTTGCGATTGATTTGGTCGCTACCGGGTCCGCCGTACATTGTGGGGTTGGTGTTTGCGAGGCCAAACGGCAGCCAAGAACTACTAAACGGCACGTCCTCATTGAAAGGTACGCCACCGTTGGGATCATTCGCAATGTTGGCAAACTGGTTAGTTGCCAATACCACGGCGCCGTTGGGGCCACGCTGTGGTTGCTGATTCCCGTAGGGATCGGCAAGCATCATGCCGTTAGCGTCTAATGACGGCTGAGCAAACAGCTCACGCCCGTCGCCGGCTACAGCTCGGAAAGGGTTGCCCGGCAGTTCGCCACGTACGTTGGGCAGTTCTAAAAAGCGAGCGCCCGGATTGCCTTGATTCTGTCGACCGTGGCCTTGCCATCTTCCCCAGAGTAGCTGTCCGTTTAGTGATAGGTCTTCATTCACTTCCCAATTGATGTTGGAGAAGATTGAGGCCTGCGTCTTCTGCTCAGCGAAGTCTCTGGTGTCGGCGAAGGGAAACCAGCAACGTCCTAAGGCGAGTGTGCCAAATTTGTTGCCGCCCGCTACCAAAGGGTCTGTGACTGGGTCGGAGCCACAGATGGGGTCAGGTGTACTTTTAGATGCGCCGGTCAAAGCACCGGAATCATCGCGCTTCGGTACATTCCAGTTGGCAGGATTTGCGCCACTGTTGTCAGTAAGGCCCGCCAACACGAGTTTAGGGCGGTCAGTCCATTGTAGAGAACCGTTGTGCCGAAAAGAGCCAGCGACCACTACATCGACATCCTCGCCTATCGACGTTCCCCAGAGGAACGAGGTGGTCTGATCTCTATAATCTCCACGCGAGTCTTGTTCATTAAAATGTTCAATTTCGAAACCGTCATAGGATTTGTATGGGATTAAATTAACGACGCCTGCGACTGCATCGGAGCCGTAGAGTGCGGCGGCACCGTCGGTAACGATATCCACTCGCTGCATCGCTATAGCTGGCATCAGAAATTGAATGTTGGGATTGGTAACACGTTTGCCATCAATCAGTTGCAGTGTCGCGCGCTCGCCTAGGCCGCGAAGATTGAAGGCGGCGCTATTGCTAGATGCGCCACTTGCCTGAATCGAGTTGGTAACACCAGTGCCGTTGTTGAACGTCATGTTTTGAACGATCTGAGCCATATTCAGCGTGCCTTGATCGGTAAGATCGTCGGCGCTGAGTGAGGTTATCGGAGAAGCGTCGATGAAACCTTCGCTGCGCCGGATAAACGATCCAGTAACAATGACTTCTTCGACAGTGGAGTCCTGCTGGGCTGATGCGCCAAACGGCGTGCTTAGCAGGGCAAGGGTGATGCTGGTATAGAGGGCTTTGTGGGTAAATCTATCCTTTTGATAATGCGACTTCATGCTGCGATGCTCCCTTGGATTATAATGATTTTAATGAGGAGATATTTTGACTACACGGCTCATTTCTCTGAGAACTCATCCCACGAATACACCGGCGAAGATTTTATACCACACTAATTATCTTTCGTTCAACAATTTCTAAGTAGCTCTTTCTGCCGCGGGAAAACGTATCGAAAGGTTACTTATGTTGATACCAAAATACCCATTATTTTTTTGGCATACTGGAATCGAACTTCGACTGTTTGGCTGAATCGAAATTAGCTCTAAATTGACTCTCTAAGCTAACTCGCTAAATTAACTCTCCAAAATAAGCTGAACAGTTCCGTGCTAATTAAATGGGGAAAGCAAAATACGCTCACATTTATTAGGTAAGGCCGAATTGCAGGGCAGCATTTACAGATGGCGGGAAGAATCGAAAGACAGGGGGCTCGATCAGTGAGGTCGATTTCTTTGCATGTCAATTGCTGTCGGTTTAAGGAGAGGCCCCGACGAAGTATTCTGAGACGTCCTAGGGGCGAAATAATGGCCTTTTTATCCTCGTCTGGCTTCGCGCACAGCGCTCGTTGAAAACTGCTGTGCAGTTATTCGAACCAAATAGAAATAATTGGGGTAGAAATAATTGGGGTCAGTGTAAAAATACAGTAGTTCTGTGATGTTTGGAAAATGGTATTCCCTTAATTTCTGCCCGTTTCTGGCAACTATTCATCTACCAGAGTTTTGCCTAGGTCGGATAAGTCACAGACACCCCAAGATACGTTTTCAAACCAGCTATAATAATTGTCGTAGATTATTAAATAATTGGGGTCAGTGTAAAAATACAGTAGTTCTGTGATGTTTGGAAAATGGTATTCCCTTAATTTCTGCCCGCTTCTGGCAACTATTCATCTGCCAGAGTTTTGCCTAGGTCGGATAAGTCATAGACACCCCAAGACACGTTTTCAAACCAGCTATAATAATTGTCGTAGACTATGGCTCTGGATTTAGGAATCTCTAGGATCCTTGCAATATCGCTGGCCTTAGTAGCGCCGTTTTTGCTCAGGTAGCTGGCAATTTCGATAGCTTGTTGTTTATAGGCGGTCATTCGCCCTGCATTGGTAGAGGCTCCGCCGAGGTTCGGGTCGCCGGCTCGTGCTATGAACTCATCGATTAGCCGTTGTTGTCGGGGTTTAGATTGTCGAGGTTGGTAGGTAGTAGGGTCAACAATAACCTGCGTAGTTTTGCGCTTAGGATTAATGGCGATCAAGCCTATGCCGAGCATTTTCAAGAGCTTAATTATTCGGTTGCGGTTCTTCTTTTTTAGGGCGCTACAGGAATTGGGCACACCGATGTAAATTATCGGGCTCAATTTCAATCGGTCAACGGCTTGTAGAATGACCTCCAGATTAAGTGACAATTTTAGTTCAATGATGGTGGGCGGTGAGGCTTTTTCTTTGGCAGCGGTTTTCTTAATTGCAACGACATCGCAGTTTTCTACTTCGGCTTTAACGTCGTAGTCTTGTTTTTCGAGAAACTTTTTTAAAGGAAGATAGAGGTCAGATTCTTTCATAATGAAGCAGGCATAGTTTATTGATCGATGGTGTATCTCTATATTGGTAAAAAAGAATAATAGAGTCAGAGTAAAACTAAAGTAGTTATTGCTTAGGGGAGCAATATTAACAAAATCATTGGTGTTGAGAATTATTTAGCACTATACCTGAATGTGGCTCATCGGGAATAAACTGCCGGAACAAATTAGGACAGCCGCAGGCTGGACGCCGCCCAGGCCCATTTATGAGTGAGTTGACCAATTTGCCTGTTGCTAATTAGTGCAGCTTAAAGTCGGTCGAAGACCAAGTGCATGGATGCGCGAGCCCAGAATCCAAAAAGGCTTTTTCCTGTTTTTCCAGCTGGGCTAAGCGCTATCCCGCCCGTTGACAATTGCTAGTGCATATTCGAACCACCAACACGAAGGTTTTCAGTAGACTGCTTGACCTAATTGTTTTTTTGAATCAACGAATAGAAATAGACATATCAAGGTGTGCTGCGCAGCGCGGCGGGACACTCATATTTTCATAGCTCAAGCGTGGTTTTCTATTGAGTTTTCGTTAAGTTATTAAACGACTAGCTTCCACGAGGGTTTGCGGAAGGGAGTAGCGATATGCGAGGATTAAAATCTGTTTCCGGACAGCTTCTTGTTGGGATAACGAATTAACCGAACAGCCAGGCATGAATGGCTTGATTTACATCTCTTTGAAAGTCTCGATCATGCACAAATATTAGCCACGCAGTGGATGTGTGAATACAATAACGAAAGACCGCACATTGCTATTGGCGGGGTGCCACCAAAGCAACTACTGCTGACAGCTTGACTCTCTATTTAACAGGTCGATTAATAATGGGGGTTTACAGTAAGAGCTTGTATAGATGAACGAGCGCGTTCGATCGCGTGGTTCTGCTGCAGAATAAGGTTGAATCGAAGGGGCGTCGAACTATAAAAAACAAATGTTGCTCAGGGGTGGACTGGTTTGTCAGTGCCGGTTTTTGCGTCTCGGCAACTGCTCGTGCATTGCTCTACCGCCTACATCTATGTAGGCGCGCAAAACCGGTATTCCCGCCATGACGCGCACGCATGCACTAATGCTACAATGGCAGGATGCCATAGAGTGCCCTTGGTGGTTAACAAATTTGGACGGACCAAGGCTGATCGCAGGCCAAGTGCATGGATGCACGAGTCTATAATCTAACTAGGCTTTGGCCTGTTTGTGCCCTCTAATACTTAATCAAACATCAAGGCGGGTACTCATAGGAACACGATGACAGCAAGAGTTTTTCAGTTTATCATCTACATAATAGCCAATGAGTGATAATCGATTAGAAGTTAAGATTTACAGAATCCTCGATCGACTCACAGCCCTCCTTCATCGAGATCAGCTTAAAAACCTTTTAGCTTTTTCTGATTGAACCCAGCAGCTTGTCACCTCCCTTGAGGCCGGCTCAACTGATAAATTGCCAAGCAGTTAACCCGAAACAGCAATTCACCATGTAAGACGTGCTACACAGGATAAATTGGGAAATATGTTGCGCTACCATTTTCTGTTTCAACACATGCTAACGCTGCTCGCGTTCAGCGGGCTTTTTATTGCCCTTAGCCTCCCCAATCAACTAATTTGGGTTACACCTGCTGCCTTTATTTATTTCCCGCTGGAACTGGTTTTAATAGGATTGTTACTTTTATTACCGGGTCGCTGGGGCAGTGTGATGAAGGTGGCGTTAGCCATATTGCTGGGCATATCAATCTTGCTGCGCGGCGCCGACTTAGCTAGCCATGAGGTTCTTGGCCGTCCTTTCGACTTGATTTTTGACTCTCATTTGCTCGCCGATGGAGGCCAAGTACTCAGTGGGGCACTTGGCGAACTGGCGTCAGCTGGAGTTGGGCTGTTGCTGGTTACGCTGAGCGGTGTGTTATGCTGGCTCGCTTTCGCCATGTTAGGTCGCGTTCAACGAGCGTTGCAATCGGATACGCGAAACCACGCTTTTGTTCTAGTGCTGCTGCTAACCACTTGGGGTGTGCTTGAGCGCTCTGGCAGCTCGCGCACTGGCAGCTTCGCCTTCGACCAATTAGTTTGGCACGGCGGTGATACTCTTAATAGTGTGCGCGATATCAAGCTGTTTGCTGACACAGTAGACGATGATATTTGGGCAGCTCCTGCCAACAAGCCGTTATTCGAGCGTCTGCAAGGTAAGGATGTGTTTGTAGTGTTTGCCGAATCCTATGGCAGGGTATTGCTACAGCGCGAACCGTTTGCCGAATCCGTAACCGCTCAACTTATCAAGGCGCAGGACACTCTCGCTGCAGACGGCTTTCATATGCGCAGCGCCTTTTTAACCTCCCCAACAGTAGGCGGTTTAAGTTGGCTCGCCCATGCCTCAACTTTGTCTGGCGCCTGGATTGATAGCGAGACTCGCTATGAATCACTGGTCATGAGTAAGCGGGTGACACTGAACCGACTGTTCCAAGATGCAGGTTGGCGCACAGTGGCAGCTATGCCGGCTATCAGTCTAGCGTGGCCAGAGGGTCAGTACTTTGGTTATGACCAAATCTATGATGCGCACAATTTTGGGTACGCAGGCCTGCCGTTTAATTGGGTCACCATGCCCGACCAATACGTGCTTTCGGCATTGCACAAGCGAGAGCTGGGTGGGAATAATCGCAGCCCTGTAATGGCCGAAATAGCCCTCATCTCTTCCCATGCGCCTTGGACTCCTATCGCCGAACTGGTGCCATGGAACGAGGTAGGCGACGGACAAATTTTCGATGTGCAGGCTCAAGCCGGCCCTTCACCGGAAAGCGTATGGAGCGACGTAGACTCGATTCGCTCACATTACCGACAGGCTATCGAATACATGCTTAATACGCTCGTTTCCTATGTGCAGGAGTATGGCGATGAAAACTTAGTTATTCTCCTACTAGGCGATCACCCTCCAGCTCCGATGGTTTCAGGGGACCCTAACACTCGACAAGTGCCGGTGCATCTTATCGCTAAGGATCCGCAAGTGATGGATGCCATTGCGCATTGGCAATGGCATCCAGGGTTGCTACCCGGAACTGATGCGCCTGTGTGGCGGATGGACAGTCTCAGGGACAAATTTGTAGAAGCTTTTTCTGAAGCAGGCGACAAGATCAACCCCAAGATGTTTGCTGACTAGTGATTCAGACGAACTGGCCTTGAGTTACATTCGATAGCGATCCAGCAGTGCTAGGCATTGAACCCGGCAAGCTGAGTCTATTCAAAAATATTTCTGCTGATCCGTTGACGCAAATCAGGCGTATTTTACTAAACCCAAGATACAATCTGCCGTTTTATTGTCTAGCTATAGATATTGACTCTGTAACCGGCCATCAATTATAACTTTAATTTAGTAGAGTCTTTATGTCCCAGCTTTCTGTAACTCGCAAGGCCAGCGCCAAAATTCCCACTGCGCACGGGATGTTTGAACTCTGCTTCTTTACCAACTCAGTTGACAGTAAAGAACACTTGGCATTGTACATGGGTGACCCAGCGGGAGCCGACACAGTGCTAGTGCGCGTGCATTCTGAATGTTTCACAGGTGATGTGTTAGGCTCGAGACGTTGCGACTGCGGCGAGCAGTTAGATGCTGCGCTAGCTATGGTGGCGCGAGCGGGAGTTGGAGTTGTAGTTTATCTCCGTCAAGAGGGCCGAGGTATAGGCTTATTGGAAAAACTACGAGCTTATAATTTACAGGATCAAGGATACGACACCGTTGATGCTAACCTGATGCTTGGGCATGAAGCGGATAGCCGAGACTATTCAATCGGTGCTCTCATGCTGGAAGAGCTTGGCGTTCGATCTGTTCGCCTGATGACAAACAACCCCGCCAAAATTACTGCGCTTAAGTCTGCCGGGATTGACGTACGCGAGCGAGTAGCGATTGAAATCGACGCCAATTCTGACAACGCAAGCTACCTCAGTACAAAAGCTCAGCGCATGAACCATCTGCTGCAACTGCGAAACGCCAGCTGACCACTAAATCCTCAATATCAATCGGTTCAAACCGACACGCCGGGCAATAATGGGTCTAGCAGGAACTAATAAAATGAAAAATCGATGCTGGCACAGACTGTCTTTGACGGCGTGTTTGCTGTTGTGCCAGCTGATGTTAAGCCAACAAAGCATCGCTCAGGCATCAGCTATCTCTGAGGGGGACGGTTCTATGTTCGACTCCAGTCTGATTGAAACCCTAGCGAAAGATCTAGCCCAACGGCCCTTTGAGCCTGCCGAGTTAGCGCCGAACAGCCCGTTGAGAAAGTTAGATTATGATGATTACCGACGCATCGTATTCAACCCAGAAGCTGCTATTTGGCGAGATCAAAATAGCCCCTTCCAACTGCAGCTATTTCACCCTGGCTTTTTGCACACCAACCCGGTCAGATTAAACTTAGTTGGCGAAGGCCAAGCGAAGGCTCTGCCATTTTCCCCTCAAGTTTTCGATTACCACGAGGACTTGCCAGTCATTGATCCGGTCGACGCTGGGGGCTACGCAGGATTTAGAATTCACTACCCCATTAACACGCCAACCCGCCATGAAGAATTTTTAGTATTTTTAGGCGCTAGCTACTTCAGAGGAGTAGGTAAAGATCAGTTTTATGGCCTCTCCGCTCGGGGCCTTGCGGTTAATACGGTGGGAGCAGGTGGAGAGGAGTTTCCTCATTTCACTGAATTCTGGATAGAAACTCCAGCGCATAACGCTACCCACATAATCATTCATGCTCTGCTAGACAGTGCGTCGCTAACCGGTGCGTATCATTTTCGGGTGCAACCGGGAGACGCGACAAGAGTGGATGTGGAGGCAACACTTTTTCCGCGCAGGGATCTTGAGCGAGTAGGAATAGCCCCGCTTACTTCGATGTTTATTTTCGATGCCACTAATCAAATTACCTTTGATGACTTTCGCAGTGCAGTGCACGATTCTGATGGCTTAAAAATTCAACAGGCTAATGGCGAAACCATTTGGCGGCCCTTGGCCAATCCGAGTCAATTGCAAGTGTCTAGTTTTGGAAAAGCCAAGCCGACTGGGTTCGGCTTGCTGCAGCGTCACCGGGAATTCTCTCAATACCAAGATGCCGAAGCACGTTATGACAAGCGAGCCTCTCTTTGGATAGAACCACAAGAAGACTGGGGAGAGGGCGAAGTGGTGCTAGTAGAAATTCCCAGCCAAGAAGAGATCAATGACAACATCGTTGCGTTCTGGCAACCAACAGGTGGATTAAAGGCGGGCGAAAGCCATCGTTATGCTTACACAATGCGCTGGGGCAACGAACCAGGTGCGACCCTTGCCGGACGAGTGTTAGAAACTGCAGTCGGCGCCGTGAACGGCAGCGATGAGCGGTTATTTGTAATTGACTTTAGTAACGGTGACAGCATTAAAGATGTGATGTCCGACCCTAACGCAGTCAGTATCAATATGTTTAGCAGCGCTGGTGAGATAACTGATGTTAGCAGCACGCTGGTTGACGTCACTGGTAACTATCGCGTTTATATGAAATTCGATCCAGTTGATGTGGATCTGGCAGAATTGCGCGTTGCTTTGGAAGTCAACGGCAATCCTTGGGGTGAAACTTGGCTGTATCGGTGGTCTCGATGAGTCAGTCGATGCCTTTAACACCGCCACGCGCCGAGCTCTTAATGCCAACTCAAGTTTTTTCACGGCGGCCGCTCAAGCGCGCTGGAGCGCCTAGTCCATCCCCTTGGTTGGCTCGACTGATTACTTTTGGCGGCAGCATCTCTCTAACGGCGGTGGCAGGTTACTACATGCACCAAGCTTTGCCACTATCAAGCGTCGACAGCGCGCTGGGGGCAACGAATTCTCAAACCATGGGGTTGCTACTTTGGTTGTTGCTTGCGCTTTTCACGGCAACCTTTGGCTGGGTCGCGCTCACTGCTATGGCAGCATTTGCAGGCGTAGTCGCAAAACCGGGTCAGCAATTGGCCAGCCCAAAGGCTCCGTTAGGTGGTAAGACTGCTCTGCTGATGCCAGTTTATAATGAAGATCCAGCGAGCGCCTGCGCGGCTTTAGCGGCTATGGCGGAGGAACTGGGTCAACTGGGTTTAGCTAAACACTTTGAGATATTCATAATCTCAGATTCTGACCGCTCGGAAATTTGGCCTGCGGAACTAGCGGCTGTGCGCTACCTGCGCCAACATTTAGCGGGTTCAATGCCCATATGGTATCGACGGCGCGATCATAATACAGCGCGCAAAGCTGGCAATGTCAGGGACTTCATCACTCGCTGGGGTCGCCGCTATGATTACATGATTGTGCTGGATGCGGACAGTTTGATCGCAGGAAATACATTGGCAAGCTTGGTGAGAGAAATGGATGCTGACTCCGACCTTGGCATACTGCAGACTTTGCCAAGACTATTCGGCGGTGAAACTTTATTCGCCCGACTGCAACAGTTTTCCGGTGTTGTTTACGGGCCAGTATTTGCCCGTGGGCTCAGTGCTTGGCAGGGCCAAGATGGCAACTACTGGGGCCACAACGCGATTATAAGAGTGAGCGCTTTTGCTGCATCAGCCGGCTTACCTAGAATGGCTGGACCAAAGCCGATCGGTGGCGAAATTCGGTCCCACGACTTCGTCGAAGCGGCGTTAATTCGGCGATCAGGTTGGACGGTGCGAATGCTGACAGACCTGCCCGGTTCATGGGAAGAATGCCCGCCAACTCTGCTCGATGCGTCAATCCGCGACAGACGATGGGCGCAAGGCAATGTTCAGCACCTAGGGGTGATTTTTGCGAAGGGGTTGCGCTGGCCTAGTCGGGCGCACATGCTGATGGGCATTATGAATTATGTTACTTCGCCACTTTGGCTGGCGACGGTGTTTATGGGGCTAATGTTGAGTACTTGGCTTGCATGGCAACCGGCCGGTTTTGTGGCCAGCGAAAACTGGCAGTTTGGCAGCCAGGTCTTCGACTCTCAGAGTATGATTATGTTATTCGGGTTTACCATGGGACTGCTACTAGTTCCCAAAATTGTTGGTCTAGGACTTGCTATAGCTAAGCGAGAAATTTACCCTAATCAAAGGCGGACAAGCCTATTGGCGAGCGCTGTTTTGGAACAGTTATTTGCGATATTCCACGCACCTATCGTCATGTGGTTTCACAGCAGCCACTTGTGGGAAATATTCCGTGGCAAAGACTCTGGCTGGGCCGCCCAGCACCGCCGCGGCAGGTCTATTCCTTGGGCTAAGTTAGTAACGAGGCATCGCGGACAAACCGCAGCCGGATTTCTAGCAACGGCCTACTTGGTTTGGCTCTCTTCGCCCCTGCTTTACTGGTTATTACCAATGACTATTAGCTTGATATTCTCTGTGCCTCTGTCAGCACTAAGCGGCAGTCGCATGGCCGGGCGTATACTGGCAAAGCAAGGGCTGCTAAACACGCCAGAGGAGATATTAGCGCCCAACATCATGCTGCGCCGTCGGGCCCTGCTAAACGCATTGACGAAAACAATTTTCCATAGCACTCAAGCCCGACCAGCACCGACATCAATACATGCAGAGTTGAAAAATACCGCCGCATGAAAAAAATAGTAGACTATCTAGGGTTCCGATTTCCTTTAACCTTATTTCGGCAAGCTTGCGTTAATTTAAGCGAAGTTAAAATAATATGATTGCTTTGCTATTCAATTTAATTCCTAAACCACATCGAATCTGCAGTGGATGAGAAAATTTATGTGCTTGGCGAGCACAAAGATTGAGCCGTATATCTTTAGTTTAGACTGGACCGGCAAGATAAAAAAAGCAGAGTGTGCTGCAGCTTCGACTGCAAATTGCTCGAAAAATTGCCAATATCAATTTTATCCAGCTAGCTTAAGTTAACAATGCATTGAAAAGAATTCCGGGATGTTGCATACAGAGAAGGCGGGGTTGGGTGATCAGTTGCTCGATCACTGTGCACCCAAGCACCGGCTTCACCGACTTGAATATATTCTTCTTCATTCGATTGCCGATAAACATTGTTCAGGGTTTTGGCGCATTTAATAAAAATATAGTTTCATGTTTTTGAACGATTTGATTGCACCTTATTTATCGTTAACCGCAGGCTAGAAATATTGCCTTGGGCACTGAGCCCTTGACTATGGTACCAATCGCAATCGGGTTTTCAGGCGAACTTGGAACACTGTTCGACGCAATCGCGCCTATTACCAAGTGGTATCATCAGTATATGTTCTTTGGTACTGTTTTTGCTGGATGACCTCACTGGTTTTATGCCACTCTCTCGTATCGTGGTCATAGGGGGGATAAAAATGGGTCATAGTTCTGGATAATATCGCGTGAATTATAGCGATAGACCTGAGTATTTCGACCGTAATTTAGACTCAGCCTTAGCTATCTGGGATAGCACGATTGGCACCTTAACTAGACCGTCTAACATGCAAAAAATTTAGTTTTGTACCGGCACTGGTGACCGTGGTCACCAGTCAATATATCAAGCCTATGCAAAACTATTCAAAAATAATCTTTCAAGAATTTCATCCGTTGAAAAGTAAGGCCTATTTTTAGTCACACCGATTATTGTACTTTTGATCTGGAATCTTCATTTTTCAAATAAAGTCAGCATCAACAAAGAATCCAAGATGATGCTGACTTAGCGACCTAAAAGTTATTACTGACCTGTAGCAGCAGGGTTCGTGGCTCACCGGGAAAATGGCCATTGCGTTGATTAAACCCACTAGAGGCATATTCTTTATCAAACAGGTTACGAATATTTAGCTGAATATCAAGTGAGTTATATGTTGTCCTCCAGCTAGCATCCCAGACAACATATGATTTAACAGTTTGACCGCCAAAGCTGACACGTTCACTTACATAATCCATACCCATCGCAATTGCAGAATCAATAGAAGGAATGTCGTAACGTGTCCAGAGTCCGAGTGTATGATCCGGTGCATTAACGAACTCATCACCAACAGAGTTGCGAATTGAATTAGGCAGCCCACCAGTAATTTTTGCATCGTTGTATGCGTAATTAAATGTACCTGTCCAGTTCTCGGTGATATCACCTACAACATCGAATTCCATGCCTTTACTGGTAACTTCTCCTATTTGAAGCACACTAGGTTGGCCATCGTTCAACCCGGTATCGTCAGGGTTGCCAACAGTTACATTTTCTTTAACGATCTCATAAAACGTCAGAGTGGTTAATATAGCATCGTCAAACCACTTGTTTTTGACACCCAGCTCCCATTGTTCACTTTCTTCAGGGTCTAGCCTACCGGGTGCATCTTCATCGAAGTCACCATCTAATACTGAAGAAAGTGATTGCGGGTTAAAGCCACTGCTTTTTGAAGCAAAGACAGACATATTCAGACTGGGTTTATAAACCAATCCAAAACGTGGCGAGATGTCTGAGTCAGAATAGTTAAGATTATTGGCCTTATCTTCTTCTTCAAAACGGTCGTAACGTATGCCAACAATAGCCTGCCATTTATCACTTAATGCAATCTGATCTTGTAAGTAAAATCCGATGCGCTCGTTACCTGTTTCCCTTAAAGGAAATTCCCTGAGTAGATAAGTCGAGGTGTCTGCTCCGTACACTGGATTGATAATATCTATATTGGGAATAAGAGATGGCTCGCCACGGCCTACGATAGGCAAAAACTCTGCATCAATCATAAAATAATCACCACCCACGAGGAGTGTGTGTTGCATATCCGCTATGGATTTTTTATAAACGAAATCAGTGGTCACACTATATTCATCGTTAGCGCGAGATTGGTTGCGGAACTCTCTCACCATGGTACGGTCATCTTCTAATAACCCTCTGTTCTCATGGTAGTTTTGAGTCCGTTCGTTAGTTAGGTAACGTAAAACGGTTGTATTTGATAAATTTTCGCTGATATCCGTATTGATAATCGTTTGCAAGACATCTGCTCTTACACGTTGAAAATCCGTTTTTTCATTTGGGCTATAGTTAATATCGGTTAGGAAGTTACCATCGTCGTCCACCGGCACACCTCTTAATCGATGCCCCTCAAGATCCTGATCAATATAGTCATACTGGAATATAATTTCACTGTGCTCGCTAGGGAGCCAAGTCATCCCTAATGAGAGCAAAGAATTTGATTCATCGGTATTATTTCTAAAAGGTTTTACGTTTTGATGGAAGCCGCCTATCCGATATGCCAGGGTGTCGCTGTTGTTCACCGAACCTGTGAAATCGGCGAAAACACCTTTGAGATTATAGTTTCCAGCGAAAAGCGCGATTTCTCGCTGTGTCTCAAACGAAGGTTTTTTTGTTACATAATTCAATAACCCCCCCGGCTGGCCACCACCATAAAGCATGCCTGAGGGACCTTTCAGTACTTCAATTCTTTCTATATTGAATAGCTGCGGTATCGAAAAACCGCCGTAAGGGTCACCTTGAACGCCGTCATAACGAACCTGATCTTGGCGAAACCCTCTAGCATTTACACCGGAATACGAAAATTGTGTCATTCCTGAAATGGAGCGGTAAACATCACTGGTTTGACGAGCCGCTTGGTCTTGAAGTAATTCTTGGGTTAGCACCTGTAATGACTGAGGCAGGTCCATGTAATCCGTTAGTGTCTTTGTTGCCATTGCAGACTCTTGAAATACATAGTATTTCGTAGCGCGTCCCTTGACTTCTATCTCCTCAATCTGCGTCACCGCACTTTGCTGCGCTGCAATACTGCTACTGAATCCTAAGGCCAAAAGCGCCAATGAAGGTCTGTTTTTAGTCATGTTATGTTCCGATTTTTTATAATAAGAGCGAACTAAATAATTTGGTGGCGAAATTTTAGAGTAGATAACCACTTAATGCAAATAGCAATCATTCGCATTAGCATTCGCGTTTGTAAAGAGTTAGTCACACGGATACAGTGGAACAGCTTGATGTTCGCAGCCGGGTGGGTGTGCGGCTGACAACATTGCGATGTTCTGTGCTTATTACAGCTATGCTCTCAGTGGTGTTACACGACATAAATTGGGCCACAAATAAAGCATGCGTGTGGCACCAAATTCAGTAACCAAAATGAACTGGCGGGTCGCATACTTAAAACACCAGAGAGCAATCTCAGATACGGCACTTTTTAGGGATTAAACAACTAACAGAAGGTTGGTTTGCAGCTGAAGTAACGCTAGACGATGGAGTTGAACAGCCATATAGAATTTTTTCATCCAATGACTGGGGCGTATTTAGGCAAAGGCCGCTGGTATAACAGGCAGCCGTTCCTCAGGATGACCCACCGTAATCTTATGTTACCTGTAAAGTAATGATTCTCTTTAGACTAGCTGCCGGTGAAGAGGCTAGGACAGGTTTTGTATCATCCTCAGTAAGTGATGCAAAAAGAAGAGTTGGGCAGCTTAGGCGATAGACAAAACTAAAAGCGGGCGAGTTCAGTATTTTTACTCACTGCTAAGTTAGCTCGGTTCCATCCGGCGAAAATGAAGTTACGATTTGCGTAGCTGTCATTCCCCTTAGAATTTGACCTTCGTTTTAGAAGCGGATCTTCGTTCGTTATGGCCTCGATGCTGAAGCTTAGCCAACAGAAATGATGAGCTAGGCATCACTTTCACGGCTATCGACCGATACCTGGCAGTCAAAACAAGCGTCGAGGTGACGAGGTTGTAATGCATCCTCAGGGCTCCTCAGATTAAGAACAGCACCCTGTTTCATTAAGACAACACAGTCGGCAAAACAGGAAACAAGATTGAGATCGTGCATCACGGCTATCAAAGTGCCGCCATTTCGTGCTATTTCACGCACCGCGTTCATTGCCGTAATTTGCTGCGCCATGTCCGAAGCTGAGGTCGGCTCGCTAAGGAGTAATAGGGTGTCTTTACCAAGGAGTTGGTTTTTTATTGTCGACACCTGGCCAATCGCTTTAGACCCTGTTATGTCGGTTTGCCTTTTTTCACTGATGAGGTTTGCCGCTCAGCAGGATTGGAAGGTTATTCGTCAATTTCCCAACGTGTTTTCCTCTCTTATAACTTTGAGAAATTGAGGCGACAGTTTTGTGTTGTTCGTTTTCGCTTTTTTTTTGTTCATTTTCGCTAAGAGGAGTCATGAATCTTAGTGTTCCACGCTATTGCTAGATATCCCCCCCCCGCCCGCCCCATTTCCCAATACCCCGGAAACAGTGATGGGTGAATTCGATAAGTTAAATTTCACCCTAATATTGTGTCCTATTTTCGCGCGCGCTAGCTAATTATCTCGACGGTCCTTTATACTTCGGTAAAACTATAATTAGATGGAGTTCAAGATGATTTCCCATTGTGTTTTACAAATATCTGCTATTGCTGTCCGATGCTTGTTAACTAGCGCGGTTTCCCTGAATTTGGCTTGCGTGTCTTTCAGCGCTATAGCAAACGACTTGCCGGCGGCCACACCGGAAAGCCAAGGCGTTTCATCAGAGCGCTTGGAGCGATTCTCCGATGCCATGCAACGCTATATCGATGCCAACCAACTAGCAGGGACGGTCTCTTTAATATCCCGTAACGGCAAAGTGATTCACTCTGAGTCCCAAGGCTGGAAAAACAAAGAAAACGATCAAGCGATGTCCGATGATTCAATCTTCTTCATCATGTCTATGACCAAGCCAATTGTGTCCGCTGCATTGATGATGCTTTACGAGGAAGGTCACTTTTTATTGACCGATCCTATTACAAAATGGATTCCTGAGTTAGAGGGCAAGCAGGTCGTTGTTCAAGACGAAATGGGCATTCACCGGGTTAGCCAAAATAGCCCCATCACTTTCCGTCATGTATTGAGTCACACAGCGGGTGTTGACCCTAGTGTTGAATTTCTAACTGATGATGAGATTGAGTTACTTACCCGTGAAAACACCCTAGAAGAAACGTTATTGAAACGGGCGCCGTTGCCATTGTCATTTCAGCCAGGGGAGTCCTGGCAGTACGGCAGCTCGACAGACTATGTGGCCTTGCTAGTAGAGAGAATCTCCGGCGAGCCGGTAAAAGACTTTTTGCAGCGTAAGATTTTTAATCCACTGCAAATGGAAGATACCTTTTATGTTGTTCCTCCTGAAAAACGCAATCGTGTAGCGTCTGTTTATAGTCCAACAGGACCCGATCAAAGCGTCGAACTTTCACGCGGTCCCGAATACAGCGACAAGCCATTTTTCGGTAGCGAATATTACGGTGGCACGGCTGGATTATTTTCCACGGCGTCTGACTATTGGCGGTTTTCTCAGATGATATTGAACGGCGGTGAGATTGATGGAATAAGACTGCTTGGTCCAAAGACTGTGAATCTGATGATCACCAATCACACTGGCGATAACGATATTTATGTACGCGGTCCCGGTTATACCTTTGGCCTAGGCTACGGGATTCTTTCCGACGCAGGGAAATCAAGAGATCCATTAACCCCGGGTAGTTTCACTTGGGGTGGTGCGTGGGGAACCATTTTCTGGGCTGACCCGGTTGAGAATATGATAGGAATTATGATGACTCAGATAACGTCTTATCGACATCTAAATGTGCGTCAAGATACAGGTGTGACTGCTATGCAGGCTATTATCGATTCCTATTCGAATAAGCCTTTTAACGTGCAGGGCTATCCGGTGTTAGATTAAGGGTTAAAGGCTAAGAATGTCTTATAACTGCCTCAAGATTAAACGGCATGAATCTACTGAGCAAATTGTTTCAGTGGTAATGAGCCGGCCTGCCTGCGGCAATGCTTTAAGTCTTGAGCTGATGGGAGAGTTGATTCAAGCATTCGATTCATTCAAATATGACACGACTACCCGCGTCATCATTGTGCGAGGAGAAGGTAAACATTTCTGTGTTGGCGCGGATTTAAAAGATCCAGCGCGAAAATTCAAAGAAGGCCAGGCAAACTTATTAGAGCGTAGCCGGGCAACCCAACTAGGTAAAGATTTAATACAGTCCGTTTTGAATTTGAATCAAATTAGCATCGCAGCTGTACAAGGCGCCGCTGCAGGCGGTGGTGCTTGTATCGCCAGCGCCTGCGATTTTCGTATCGGAACAGATGCCTGCATTATTGGCTATCCGGAAGTAAAGCTAGGCATGAATCTAAGCTGGGGCGCCGTGCCACTTTGCTTTCATTTGATAGGCCCGGCGCGGGCCAAGCGCATGATCATCGGGGGCGAATTGGAGTCCGCTGAAAAGCTGTTGGATTGGGGGTTTCTTGATGAGGCAGTTGCTATTGATGGGCTTAATGATGCTTGTGACACAATGGCCAAATTCTATGCCTCACGCCCAGCGCTTGCAGCGCAAATGATCAAGCGTAGCCTCAACGCTCTTCAAACTTCTTCAGCCAGCGCGCTGATGCATATGGATGGGGATCAATTTGTACTTGCCACCCAAAGTGACGATTTCAAAGAGCAGCGGGCGGCGTTCTTAGATAAAAATAAATAGCCAAACCACAGGCAAGTAATCAGTCTCTTATTCCTATTTATTGCCTTTTCTGGTCTGTTTAAGCGCTACTTTCTAGCAGTTCATTAACCGCCCTGTAGGCTTCGTTTATGGCGCCATCTGTGTGAGGGCTGGCCGAAGCGTCGGCATTGGCAATAGCGATTCTACCGTGGCGTTTACGACCTACAATAGCGGGTCTGTCTTGGCTGGTGCTATAGGCCCATTCGTCAGGGTCTGACAATGGGTTGTAGGAATAGGTATAGCCGTGAGGCCAACGGTTAATGGTTAACCCTAAGATATCTGCTTCATCATCAAAACCATATGGGCTTAGAACTCGGCTCAGTTTGTCGCGCATTTGATATTCAAAGTCATCAAAAGAAGTCGCCAGCATTTTATTTCGGCCAGCTAAATGTTGTTCACGCCGATTAAGGCCCTGATTGGGCGCATCAAAATAGGCGGACATTCTCACCACAATAGGTTCACTGGGATCGCGGGTAGTGCTGTAGTCACCCATGTTGATGGATGCCTGCAACGAGGTTCTGGAAAAGGTAAATCCGGGCGCCGTGACACTAGAGATACCCGCATCGACCCATGGCTGCCAATTGGACACAAGCACACCACAATACATTAGAGGCGATTTTACACCGTAGGATAGAGCTTCCTTTTGTGGCGCTGGTATTTCAGGACAAAGGTAAGGAATTACTGTATTCCAACAAGCCATAATGACATTCTTGCTTTTTACCGAATAGGCTTTGTCATTAAGGACATAACTGGTTTGCACTTGATTGTCATTGAGATGGCGTACTTGCGTTACCGTGCTGTTTAAACGGATTCGACTGTCGTTGCTGCGCTTATCCAGAAGCTGATAATCCACCGAAGCTGTGACGATGTCTTCCATGTCATAACCAGAAACAGAGCCGGGGATAAGGGACCTTACAAGCAATCGAGTGATTGTTGCGTTGCCATCGGGGAAGTACATATCTGGGTCGCCGTCTCTTGCTCGCTCCGCATTTTCCCTGCCATGCTGTCCACCGGGCTCGTTGGCTAATAAATTAGCTGGTAAGTCTTCAAGCTCTAGTCCATCGAACCCTGGAAAGCCGCTGTCGCGATAGTAAATAGCCGGAGTGGCATCCGGGCCTACTACAAATGAGCCATGAAATGACGCCTGAAAAAGTTTCACAACATCAGGGTGACAATGGACAACCTTAATTAGGTAGTCGGTGTAACTCATGTGACTAAGCTGGACACGCGTTTGCTCTGCGCTAGATCCAGCAAAGTAATTTTGCTTTGTCTCGTAAAGCCTAATAGCGTCGCGCTTGGCTTGATCACTTAAAGGCGATTGCGCAATGGAATCACGAATGGGTTTTTGATTGAAGCCAACAACTAATTTATCTTCACCGAAAGACTCACTATCGAAGAACATGCTACTACTCATGTTCATGTCGCGGTAAAACGAAAACATGTCTCGATTCTTATCGAAGTAACGTGTTCTATCGATGCCTAGCTCCCACAGCAATCCCGCAGAGACCGTACTGTATTGTGAGGGTGCTTCTACGTTCAGGGTGCCGCCATTCACCAGATGCATGCGGCCGTTGTGCCAGAATTCATTGCGCTTGGCATGGCCTCCAAAATCATCATGATTGTCTAGAAGCAAAATGCGCGAATCGGGGCCATGTTGTTTGCGATAAAAATAAGCAGCAGATAAACCGCTAATCCCCGCACCGACAATGACCAAGTCGTATTCGTTTTCGCCGCTGTCTTGAGCCTGCCAAGTTTTGCCATCGCGCATTTCATGAGCAACCTCAAACGATCCCACATGGCTGCCGCGTAAACCTTGCAGTAAGGATGGATTGTAATCTGGGGGAATAATAGAAGGGTCCAGGATCCCTTGAGCAATTGCGTCTAGTGGAGAAAGGGTAGAACCGGCGGCCAAGCTAACTGCGCAGCCGTTCAGGAAATCGCGGCGGCTAATAGGCCCGCGTTGCCTACTTTGATTTCTTTTTTTCACCAGCTAATCCTCATTCCATCAACAGTACGGTTAAGAGTGATTTACAGCATAACTATGGATTCAAGCGCCTCTATTTGGCTAGGGCCTGATTTGGTGTAAATATGTTCACCTTGACCAAAAAGCTCTTTGCTACCCATGTTTAAATTTAACCTACAATTGTGTTTTCCTCAATTACTGAGTTTGAGCCTATTCGTCAGCTGTTATTTCTGCCATAAAACCCTCGTTAACTAATAGTTGTGCCACGGGCGGTTCCTGGCATGCATCTGCTAGATGCACACTTGTGCTGCTTACTAAGCTAAAATCATCTACGTTGAATTCACTAAAAAGCGACCATGGGTTTCTATAAGAGCGTTATTGCCAATTAAAATCTGCCCTGAGAGACCCATTTTTGCTGACTAGAACTAAGGCCTAATCGATTGAAAATTTAAAGTTTGGGTCCCGAGATGTGCTCCCTGATTGGCTTTAATCCACGAAAGGATAGATGCCATGAAATCAACAAAAACTCACCGGCTATGTGAGCACATCAGAACCACGTGATTTTGATGTAGGATGAGGTCGGGTCGAAGAGGGGGTTTTTCCTGAATACCTGCTAGTCCTTCTATGGCAGGAGGTATTTGATCATATTTCAGTTTCTCAATAGGCTTAATTCTTTGTCAATAACTTCATCTAATTCTTTGATTAATCTAAGCATATTTAGATAGAAATCAATTTTCAGCTGCCTTATAAAAATGCTTTCGTTTAGTTCTATTTTGAAAGCGTTGTCGCTTTTAGCACCACTAATATCGCTAAATTCTAGATCTACCTTTATCGCTGTGGGACTGAAAAAATCGACACTTTTAGGTTGGTTGTCGTTCAGCTCATAAGAAAATTCTGATAGTTTAAAATACTTTTGAAAAAAAACTTTTTTAAACGGGTAGGGCTCGTAAGCCAGCTTTTCATTCTCTAATCTAGCGATCGCTTCGGTATAAAAATCATAAAAACGAGAAATAGTTTTTTTAACTTTGTTGTTGCTTATAATTCCTATTTGATTGTTCTGAATGTTGTTAAAAGTAGAGTCGTGTAGAGAAATCATTAAGGGAACACCTAAGGCAGCGGAATAGTTTATAGTGCTTTGTGGTTCTATCCTATCACCTCGTAGAAAATGAAGAAGTTGCTTTTCGGCATCAATAAAGTCGCTGTGCTGATCTATATTAAAACTGATATCTAAGGTGTCTAATAAAATATCTTCTTGAATATTCTCTAATATCGTTATTTCCTGTGAAAGTGATTTTCTGTTTTCACTCCAATTATTAATCTGAAGTGCAATGAGAATTCCTGTAACGACAAGTACAATTTCACCAAAAGCGTACTTAAAATATTTGGAGTTTTTGTTTTCCATAATTAGGTTCTGACGGATTTTTCTAAAAAATTTAATCACAGGTTAGCAGTTAATCCTAATGAGACGCTCAGTACTGGCAAAAAATAAGCCTAGCCTATGCAGCGTGTGTCGATTCTGTGAGTTTACACTAGGAAATACTTGGGGGGATACTATTAGCGTGACCTTCTTTTTCGTGCCCCTATTGTTTGTCCTTTTATTGTTGCGCGAAGTATTTCCCTAATCATAAAGTCTGGAATACTAACAAAAACAACTCTTAGATGATGCTACAAAGATTTTTGAAACACACCGTCTAAATCCCATTACCGCTATATTGATATTACGGACGCGGCGGGTATTCCAATCACACGGCAGCGAGCTATCAGACAAGACACAGTGACAAATTAAGAGACAAGGACATAGGTTAAATAGCTTTCTGTTTGCGATGCCTGTAGGCAATAAAATGTCGGTGTATAAAGGGCCGTGGAGATCATTGAGGCTAGTGCGATAGCTCGGAATTTTCGTTTTAGAGCGCTGGCCACGCTAGGGGGCTTTTCGGGCTTGTCGAGACAGTCTATTCCTAAAGATTTCTACGAGTTTAAGGCGCAGACATTCGTCAAGTCGCGAGAGCGTGATTTATCGCCTTCTTGTTTGCCAATGGTGCCAATGGAGCCAAGCTGGCACGGCGGCTATCACCGATTTAATTTCCCTCTCACCTTGCCAACTGGGGGTGGCGCAAGAAAAAAGAAGCCCACACAGGGGGTGTCACTCTATTTCAGCGTTTTGGGTTCGCTCTTAACCTGAATGTCCACTTGACGTGCATGGACGCACTGATGCGGTGGACGTGTGAATGCGCAGGGACGGCCTACAAGGGGTTTCTAGATGGTGTGTATGTACGCGATGGTATAGAGGAGCTCGATTTCCATATAAGCAAAGATCCTTCTGTGGAATATCTTGTCGGATTACATCACATCACCGGCCAATGGCTCGCAAGCACTCAGGAAAGACCAAGCTATTTTGAACGAATGGCTAACTATTTTTACGTTGGAACTGATTGGATGAAACAGAAATATCTTTTGTAACGCGGCTCCACTATAGTTAGCGACACAACAGTTAATAGGAATTTACAATGCGCTTCATTACCCTTTGTACCCTAACTCTAAATATTGCATTTTTAGTGTTGCACGCTGCTGCCGCTGATGGTGTGCAAGACGCTAAGGCGATTGAAGCACAGCGACAAGCCTCTAATGTTGCAATGGCAGAGCGTGATGTAGAGACGTTTGTTAGCTTTTTCGATACTGATTACATCATCACCTACGGGGGCGGTGAAAAAGTACTTTCTTTGGCGGCCGAAACTAAGTCACTTAAGGCTATGTTTAATGGCTATGCTGATGTTAAATATGTGCGAACACCACAAAATATTTACGTCAGTAATACTGAGCCTCTCGCGATGGAAAATGGCACTTGGATCGGTGAGGAAACTTTTGATGCCACAAACAGTGGGCGTTATGCAGCCGCTTGGCGCAAAACCGATGGTGTATGGAAAATACACAACGAATTGTTTATCACGCTTGAATGTGAGGGAAGTAATTGCTAGATCGATCGCTCTCGTTACATGTTGAAGCTGATAAAATTCTACTCTTCATACGCTAGGTGCTATGGCTTTTGTTCTTTATGCTTTTTTGAGGCTTTGGTTTTATCGACTTTGTAATTCATTTATGACCAAGGGCTTTATAAAACACGCGATTTAAGAAAGAGTTGTGAGTATTGACAGTGTTCTGTGTGCGTTAAATTTCTTTTCAGATATTTGGATAGCTATTTTTCGCTTGGGTAGGCACTTTGACTAATTTCTTAGTCTTGGAACGGAGTCGTTCCTCAATGTCCAATTCCATCTTGGCGTCACGCCAATCGATACACTGGCTCAAAGGTTTTTCGTTTAGATTGGCTACATCGTATTTCCCAAAGATTGGAAAGAAGTAATTGTTGATTACGCGAATGTAAACTTTGTAGATGACTTTGCCGCTGCCGCCATCGAGTTCATTGTGCATGTAATAGGCCGCAAGCTCGTCAACATTACGAAACGTGCGAGCACCTTTCTTTGGGGAGTGCTTTTTTCTGCCTCGGCTTCTGCGCCATAGAGTAGTTTTAGTGCCTGTCGTCCTGCCTTAGCGTCATCGTCGGGTCTTGTGGAAAAGCGCTCGCACTCTGCGCTCCTGAGCTTGATGGCGTTTTGTCACTTATGACCGCGGCCCCGTTGGTAAAGGTTAACTTTCTTGTCAAGTATGCTGATGGCTTCGCGCTTTGCGGTCGCTGCAAGTTACTGTGCAGTAATTCGAACCACCGGCACGAGGATTTTCAGTGGTCTGCTTGACCGATTCCTTTATGAATCAATAGGTTAAATCTACAAAAACAGCGTGTGCTAAGAAGTGTGCTATGAATTTCTAATAAATGTACCCTAAAACTACTGTGGCTTAATTCTGACCCATGATTAACCAACCCTTAGAAACCCCTTGCTGCTATAATGAGCATTGCCCCTTCTATGACAATCTACCGAGCTTCTATGCCATTTTCAAAACTTGGATTATGTGATCCTATTGTACAAGCGATTGAAGAATTAGGTTATACAACGCCTACCCCGATTCAGAAACAAGCCATCCCCATCATTATTTCTGGTAAAGACCTCATTGCCTGCGCTCAAACAGGGACAGGTAAGACCGCCGCGTTTGTCCTGCCGCTATTAACCTTGTTTAACAAAGAGCGTCGCTTGCGAGGTAAACGTATACGCGCACTTATCCTGACTCCTACACGGGAACTAGCGGTGCAGGTTGCTGCGAATGTTGCGCAGTACGGCAGGTATTTAAAGCTAAGTTCTATGGCTGTTTATGGCGGTGTTGATAGCGAACCACAACAGCAGCGTTTAATTAAAGGCATTGATATTTTAGTGGCCACTCCGGGCAGATTGCTGGATTTGGCTCATCAGCGTTCGCTGCATTTTGATGAGCTTGAAGTGCTGGTGTTAGATGAAGCAGACCGAATGGTGGATATGGGCTTTGGTGATGATATCAAGAAGATCATTGAGCGCTTACCTGCAGACCGTCAAAACCTATTGTTTTCGGCTACCGTGAACAATAGCGTTCGCATCTTTGCCGATTATTTTTCAGCCAGCAAAATGGGTCGGCCCGCTGTTGAGATATCGATTTCACCAAAAGCTACAACGGCACCCAATATTGAGCAGTGGTTAATCACCATAGATAAAGACACAAAGTCTGCCTTGCTGAGTCATTTAATTAAAGAGCAGAAGTGGGATCAGGCGTTAATTTTTATCGAGAAGAAACACTCTGCTGCCAAACTGGTGGCTCAACTTGCAAAACGCGGTATTGAAGCAGATGCCATTCACGGTGATAAAAGCCAAGCCATGCGCGAAAAGATTTTAGCTGATTTTAAGTCTGGGAAACTAAAATACTTAATTGCCACTGGCGTTGCCGCCCGCGGTATAGATATTGGTGAGCTGAGTCGCGTTGTTAATTATGACCTGCCCTTTAAGCCTGAAGAATACATTCACCGCATTGGCCGAACAGGTCGTGCTGGCGCTACAGGTGAAGCCATATCGTTTGTGGCGATGGGCGATTTTAAAAATTTATGCGCCATTGAAAGCCGTTTAAACCATATCATCAACCGGAAAGAGATTGACGGCTTTCCGGTTAGAAAAGTCGTTCCTGTTTCAATTTTAAATTATGTTCGCAAGAGCAAACGGTAGCGGTAACTTATACCAGTGGCGTGTTACTTTTTCTCTTCCATGCTCAGAGGGGACAACTACAACTTACCAACTTAAGATTGTGAAAAGTGTAGTCGTGGGATAGGCAAATCAGAGATGGCGGGTCGGGGCGGACCAATTCGCGTAAAGCGAATTAGGACAGCCGAAGGCTGGGCGCAGCCCGAGTCCATGGATGGATGAGTCAATAATAAAAGCAGGCCCTGACCTGTTTTTACCCTGCGGGCTTCGCGCTTTGCGCTCGTTGATTGTGCTGCGCAATTATTGATTCGAATTTAGATTAAATCAAAATTCTCACCCTTCGGGCGGCGTTCCGCCGTCTGCGCTGCTTCTGCAGCTTTCGAACCACCGACACGAGGATTTTCAGTCAGAGGATGGGTCGAACCATTTTTCTTCTAACCTTCCCAATTATAAAACATTTCTCAAACTTTGCTCGCAACTGACTTTCTAAACCGAACCTGTTCCGAACCTGTTCCGAACCTGCCTGCGCCCGGATGGCCGAGCTAGCCGCGTAAGTGGCAGATCTTTGCGCAGTTTCTCTGACCGACCACCGAACCTGAACCGAAGCCGAGCCAGCTGAACCGTATTCGGAACAGGACGGCTGCAGAACGCAGAAGCGGAAATTCTGGGTGTCCACCAGAAATAACTCCTAACCTAAAATGTGTCTAGCAAATCCCAGTACTGTTGAGTTTTCCAGAGTTCATGCCTTGGCTGCCAGCAGGATTTTGTTGTTTGCACTAACCATTCTTACCTGAAAGCAAAAAAACAGGGCAGTAACATCCCCCTCCACAGACACATCCGGCAGCTAAACTGAATATTCTGTGGCGGGAGATGTTGGTATCAAATCCAGAGTGGAAAGAGGGCATGAGTCACCTGTCGTTCAATTTTATGGGCTTCTTGTTGTGCTCAATCCTTCTTAGCTTATCTATGGGGCGTAGGGTGCCACCCTCAATGCGGTAGTTCTGGTCGTTTGGATTGGTGAACTTGGTTCCCGTCTGCTTCTGAATAATATTCCC
>Ga0208413_1000538_pt1 | contig 28222 bp, 18 predicted proteins | sample AntAceMetag02UKD_FD_184761 | JGI IMG/M metagenome (GOLD analysis project Ga0208413, IMG submission 184761) | Saline lake microbial communities from Ace Lake, Antarctica - Antarctic Ace Lake Metagenome 02UKD (SPAdes) (version 2) | ecosystem: Environmental > Aquatic > Non-marine Saline and...
ATTAGTAACAGGCCGATTAAAAAAGGCACGTACATGCTTTGTATAGTCGAGTCTGAATCTAACACATCGGTATAACCGGTCTGCCATAGCACCCAATGTGAGCCAATGTTGGTTGCCAATGATGGATGACCCGTTTCCAATACTATAATGGCATCCCAATTTTCTGGATTAATTCGAGCAGTGCTATTGATCGCCGGATCATTCCCACCATCATGCCCAAACACGAAATCATTACTTTTAGTTGCCGAGTATAAAATGGTCCCCAGGCCCCACACATTAGCGCCTAACGTCTTGCCATGAGGTTGGCGCATAGTTTCGACAATAGATTGATCAAGAATACTGACAGCGCTCGCATCCGGTATTTGGGCGATAACAAACTTCGCCAAATCAGCGCTTGAGGTCGTGAACCCGGTAGCAGCACTTGAAGCGTATTTGTACATTGGTGCTGCCTGACCATCTCGATCATAGGACCCAGCATTGTTATCAATGCTGGCAATGTAGCTATAAGTAGAGCGAGTCATATTAAGAGGATCGAAAAAAGCGTCTTGCATATACTCTTCAAAAGACAGTCTTGTAACTTCCTCAATGAGTAATTCAAGAACATGATAGCCAGCTCCTGAATAGTTGAATTCAGTTCCAGGCTCTGTTTGAACAGCAATCTTCACCTCTCGCTCAGTTGATGCTCTAGGACTGGCTAGAGATTCTTCCAAGGTAGGAAGTTCTTCATCTGCACTATAATCTCCAAATCCTAAGCCATCCGTGAACCCTGCCGTATGGCTGAGCAACCTGCGAATAGTGACTTCATCATTATCAAATTCGCTAGCGGGCAACTGCCACCGAGTAAGGTAGCTTGATACTGGGTCGTCGAGGTCAATATCCCCGTCCTGAATGAGTTTCATTACTGCAGATGCGGTTAGCCATTTACTCATAGAGGACGTTGAAAAAACCGTATTGGCATCTACAATTTCGTTTGATCTTGAATAGTATTGTCCTGCTATCTCACCGTTTTCAATTAGCACCAAAGCTGCATTGCCTCGATTTTTAGATTCTATAATCTGAGAAACTGATTGGAAAAATTCCTCTGTGTCACCAGGTGCAGCGATAGGTCCCATCCACCATCCGTAGAATGCGCTAATCAACACAAATCCTAGCCAGAGTAATACCGTTAACAAAGTCACTAAGGTCAATTTTATGTAATACATTCGATTCCTTTTTGGAAGGTTCTCACAATACTTCTAAACCTTTCTTAGCTAAAAACACCGTCCATGACGGCACTCAGGCCGGCTAAGGTATATTTTATTGCCAGTTACTTCTTAGATTATTCGATATAATACGTGAGATGTACTTAATACCTTTTGAAATGCATGGGTTGGACAATACTAGCTGGCGTACAGCGGCAATGGGGGTTGCTCCATTTATAGCGGCATTACTATTATTGCTTCTGCCTTCGGTACTCTAATCGGAGTCAGATCAATCGGCCATACAGATTTCCTCTTCCTTGATGGCTAAATCAACTTCTGGGCCATGGCAAAGTGTCGAACTAGCACAGCTGCTTTTACCGGAAGACAGTGCTTGGCTAGAAGTAATGTTTGATGTGCCCGAACACATAATCACCAGTGGTAAGCCACTGGGGCTATACTTGTCTGGCACGTTTTCCGCTTCAGCTACTTGGAACAATACAGCCGCAGGCACTAAGGGCCTCCCAGCCAAAGAAAAGTCAGCTGAAATTCCCGGCCCAATAGACGCTGTAATACACTTACCTATGAGCAATACGCATGCCGGCAGCAATACGCTGTTGCTGGAAATGTCTTCGCATCATAAACCTGGCGAAGTAGCGTCGATAATTCACCGTGAAAACGATTTAATTGGATTAAGAGTGAGTGCTTACTCGGCCGAACAGCGACGCTCAATTGGCTATTATGCTGCCCCATTTCTTGTCGCCGCATTACTGTTGGTTAGCGTGATTGCCTTTATCCCCAGCCCTACTTCTAGCGCGAATTTCAATCCCAACTCATTGGCATTAGTAAGCATTCTGGGTCTAGCGGCAATGGCAGAATTATCTTGTGCTGTGTTTAACTACAGCTATAATCTTCATATCCCCCGACTATGGACTATTACCCTAACCATCGCCTGTTTTGGTGTAACCCTGCTTTATTACGCGCTGGGAAAATCTGTCTTCAAACTATCGAAAAGAAAGAAGTTAGGCATAGTTCTGGTAGTTGCGTTAATAGTCTGCGTACCACCAATTTCTTTTACAGAAACGCCGTTAAGGATGATTGCTATTGCGTGTTTGCTTGGGATTTTTCTTACTGCTCATGCCGCATGGTTAAAAACGCCCCACTTATGGGGCTTGTGTTGGGCATTTTTTTTCTCGCCGGACTTGCTATCTTGGACCCTGGCTTGTTTTTCGACCGGGGGCTTTATGCTGGCGCCCTGCCTCTCGTTGCTTTCCTAGTTAGGGATCGGGGCGCATCAGCTCTTAAAACTGAATCAACTCTTAGAACTGGACCAGCTCAGCAATCGTTCGCTGAAGATAAGATTGTTATCAAATCTTCCTCCATGCAAAAGCTTATCCCCTTTAGGCAGGTTGTCGCTATACATGGGGCAGGGAACTACAGTGAAATTGAGTTTGAATCTGGTGAAAAGACACTAGACGACCGAGGGCTTAATTTTTTTTCCACAAAACTACCCTCGTCATTCTTTCAAGTTCATCGTTCACACATCGTCAATTTGGAATACGTGACGGCAATGCATTCTCTAGGTTCGGGAAAGCATCAGCTTGAACTGAAAGATCGTACTGTACTGCCAGTCTCTCGCTCTAAAATTAAGGAATTAAAAGACTTGATAAACCCGAGCTGATCCTAAAGATAAAAATGGAAAGAGTCTGCTGATCTTCTCAGGTTCAAGCTTTGTCAAACACCTGGGCTTCTCACTTTTAGCTCTTTTATTTAGATCGGAGTGGGTCAGACCGACTACTAAAAATTTTCGTACCAATGGTTTGAATAACCGCGCTCGTAATTTTCAGCGAACGCGCCAGCGCAAAGCTAGAGCGGATAAAAAAGCTAAAGCTTTCGGATTACTCTCTGTGATTTTCATTCAGGCTTGGTGCTAAGATGCAAAATACTTAGTTTTTTATACTGACACATTTAGCTCTGAAATCCACTCATCCACAACCCGCTCCAATATTGAAAGCGGCAACGCGCCACCACCTAATATCGTATCGTGAAAAGCACGTATGTCGAATCTTTCACCCAGCTCACTGCGCGCTTTTTCCCGTAACTCAAGAATTTTGAGCATGCCAATTTTGTAGCTAGTGGCCTGGCCTGGCATGACAAAATAGCGACGAACCTCTGAGCGTATTTTGCCATCGGGTATTGGAGAGTTCTCTGTGAAATAGGCATTGGCTTCCTCTTCACTCCATTGTTTGGAATGAATACCGGTATCTACTACTAGGCGAATAGCGCGATATATCTCCGAGCCTAGGCGCCCAAAATCCTTGTAAGGATCTTCGAATGCGCCCATCTCCTTAGCCAACAATTCCGCGTACAGTCCCCAACCTTCGCTGTAGGCAGTAAAACGCGAGGTCTTTCGAAACTCCGGCACGCCAGTCAACTCTCTCTGGATAGACAGCTGCATATGATGGCCTGGAATACCTTCGTGATAAGAGGTTGCTTCCATTTTGTGATTAGCCAACTGAGCCATATCGGATAAGTGTGCATAGTAAACACCTGGTCGAGAGCCGTTAGAGGATCCTACCGCGTAGTGCGCCGCACCACCGTCTCGTTCACGAAAAGCTTCGACGCGCCTGACTTCAAGTTCGGCTTGGGGTAATAAACCAAAATAATCGGGAATCTTCTCTCGCATGACCGAGATATAGTCAGCAGCATCATCCAGATAACCCTGCCTGCCTTCGTCGTCATTAGGATAGTAAAAGCTGTCATCGGTTTTGGTGTAAGCGAAAAAATCTTCCAAGGAACCCTGAAAACCTACCTGCGCCTTAATGACATCCATTTCGGTTTTTATACGAGCCACCTCGTGCAACCCCAGCTGGTGTATTTCGTCGGCGCTTAAATCAGTGGTAGTCATAAGTCCCAATCTGGCCTGATAGTAGTTGTCACCATTATTGAGAGAGGATGCGCCTATGGCCTGGCTGCTTGTGTTTTGGTAATCGTCTTCAAGCCAAACTATCAGTGCTTGATAGGAGGGCTCGAAAGCTTCCAGCAGAGCCTCCTCAACTTGGCTCAATAGTTCGCGAGCCTTGTCCTTTGTGATTTCACGTTTTGAAAGAAGGGCCTCAATTTTTCCTTTTGCATCAGTCCACAGTGGTGCATCGAGATGGGACTGAGAATCAAAAGGCGCGCCGGAAATTAAAGCCGTTGATTGCTCCGACACGATTTCATAAGCAAAGCGTGGCGCTCGTACATCTTCGGCCGCAGCCAGTTTCGCTCTTTCCAAGGATTGATCGATGCTGCGCGCGATGCCGCTTATCCGCTTAATGTAAGCTCGCATTTCATCTTCATTGCTAACAGTGTGGGAGTTGATAAGAATATTTGGCAATCTGGCGTGAGGGCCCCTCATCTGGCTAAAAGCGTAATTATGTCTTCGAAAAGGCGCCATCGCTAAGGCAGTTTCATACTGATATACCCAGACGTCATAGGAGATCTTGGCAGTATTGGTGAGGGCTTGGTAATCGAAATCCGTTTGCAATTGCTCAACCGTTTGAGCACGCCACTGAAGCTGTGCTTGTTCTGCAGCTTCGCTGAAATCATCTATTTGATCATACTTTTCTTTGCGTCCCAGCCGTGTAAGAGAGAGAGGCGACATGAGCAGCAATTCTTCGTTGCGCTCATTGAGCCACTGAGTGAGTCGCTCACTTTCAGTAATAGGGGCAACCGTGGACTGCCCAAGCGGATTTGCAGTATCACCAGTAGGCGAGGTAGCTTCTTGCTGACAAGCCACCAGTGCGAACAGAACGAAAATAATACTGATGATTAGGCGCATTGATTAACTCTTTTTTCGAGTGAATGGGGGCACCAACAAAATGTTATGTCATTGGGGCCGCTTTTAGAAAGCTAAGTCGTTAAATTTTTACTACAAAGGCTGCCGCCGTGACAAGATGACCTGCCTCTACTATATCGCAAGGGCTCAATGTGTCTGCATCGCTGCGAGAATACTGAATTTTCGCCATTAAATTATTTTATCTGTGGCGCTTTAATTCCTTTCTATCTCTTTAATTCCTTTCTTTGGATCTTTTCTTTTCTTGCTTCTTTTTATTCTTCTCTCATTTACTAAGCTAGCATTTGCTCTTAAATAGATGATTTAAATCGTTGAATAGCCCTGGAACCCATTTTTATTTTTGCAAATATTCTGTTTTTGGGTTTTCCCAAATTTATAATTACTTATTCTTTTTCACGGGATGCAACACCCATATTAATAGTTACACAGCACATGCCCACTAATCCAGCGCAAGGCTAGACGTCATTAGATATTAGAAGTCGAACTGGCACCCCATCGCAACTTTCTCGCCCACCACTAAATAACTCTATAAGCTGATCGGCCCAGCCATATTTTTTTCTACGTAGGTCATGGTAGAGGTCGTGGGAATGGGGATCTAGAGCGCCTTCATAACTTATGGTTTCACCCCCACGATCTAGAACTAACGCGCTTGAGGTCTGCAAATGATCTATCCAATAAGACTCTATATCGCCATGTTCTATCCAGGAAGTGCCATCGTTGTCAACAATCCAAATTCGAATTCGACTAGCCTCACCTTCTTCTTCAGCTCTGTCCAAAGTCACTACTTCACCTCCGAGCTCTGAAGCGATTATGGGGATGGCAATGAGTAGGACCGGTATTCCAATCAAAATCCCTAAACCCCAGTAAAAATATTTCATAATTTCCGCCTCTTAACGTGCCTTTGAACACCAATACGTTAATTATTGAATCGATATCCGTTATCCTATTAGCGTGTCAGTGTCCCCTTTCTTTTTTTTATTGACAACCTTTTGTTCTTTAAAAACCAAATCTCACATGATTTTAGGCGATACCTAAACTCACTGAACATAGCCGCTTGACGGCTCTACGTCATTGATCCCGGCCACTAGTGTTTATACATATAGCCCGGCAGCGGTACCTGAAGACCAAGCCCACTGGAAATTGAAACCACCAAGATGACCGCTAACATCGAGCACTTCGCCGATAAAGAACAGTCCTGGCTGATGCTTAGTTTCCATCGTTTTGGAGCTGATGCCGTCGGTATTAACACCGCCCAGAGTCACCTCTGCCGTGCGATAGCCTTCCGTGGCCGATGGTTTCAGTTGCCACTGGTTGAGCTGCCTGCCAATATCTTTAAGCTGCTGATCGGTGAATTCAGCCAATATTTTTTCGGCTTGATTAGGCCAGTACAGGTTCTGTAATTCCGCTACCAAAGCCTTGCCCAATTTCTGCTGCAAGACGGTTTTTAGCAGACTCTTACCCTTCGCATGTTTCGCTTTACAGAGCCATTGTTCGGCTATTATGCCTGGCAACAGATTCAGTGATATCGACTCGCCGGGGCGCCAATAGCTTGAGATTTGTAGTATCGCCGGCCCGCTGATTCCACGGTGGGTAAATAACAGGCTTTCACTGAAACTTTGCCCGTTGCAGCTGACTTCTACTTCTACAGACAAACCGGAAAGGCGCTCGCAGACGGATTTGAAGCTGTCGCTGAACATAAAAGGCACCAGCCCTGCACAGCGTTCGGTAAGTTTTAAGGAGAACTGCTTGGCAATGTCATAGCCCATATCACTGCCACCCAAACTTGGAATTGACAGCGCACCGGTGGCAACGACCAACGATTCAACGCAGAAACTGTGGTTAACAATCGCATCTCCTTTACCTCGAGAAAGCTCAAGCTGATAGCGATCGTGCTGTGCTGCCTCTGTGTTTTCTTCCTGAGTCTCTCCTGCGAGTTGCAGAGCCGTTATATTGTTGATCTCGCAGTGAGTCCAAATCCTTACGCCAGCTTGCTCACATTCACTGCGCAGCATTTCAAGAATCTGTTTAGCGGAGTCCTTGCAGAACAGCTGCTGGTGCTTGCGCTCTTCGTAATCGATGCCATGTTGCTCAACCAGCTTAATAAAGTCCCACTGCGTGTAGAGTTTGAGTGCAGATTTGCAAAAATGTGGGTTGCCAGACAGAAAGTTTTCAGGCTCAACGTCGAGGTTAGTGAAGTTACAGCGCCCGCCGCCGGACATCAGTATTTTCTTACCTATCTTGTTTGCTTTTTCAAGTACCAGTACTTGACGGCCACGCCTAGCCGCAGTCAAGGCACACATTAAACCTGCCGCGCCCCCGCCAAGCACAATCACATTGCCCATATTGAGGTCCAGTTACTTTGTTTGTTATTTAAAAGAAGAGTTTAACATACGCCACATACAGCTTCATTAGCCGCCAATCTATAGTGAGTTTGCAGGTTTTCTGAAAAGCTAAAACAATAGAAAAATCTAACCTGGCACGAGCTCTAAAATATCTGTCGCTATTTTATTGACGAATGACTCATCGTGCTCGACAAATACCATGGTGGGTTTGTTTCTCAGTATCGACGCCTCAATCTGCTGTCTGGTTTCAATATCCATGTAGTTCAGTGGTTCGTCCCATAAAATAAGATCTGACGGTGTAATCAACGTCCTAGCAATATCTATTTTCTTAATCTGGCCTAAAGACAGATTTTCAATCGGCTGCTCAAAAAAATCTCCCCTCACCCCGAGTGTCGCCATAATAGTTCGAAATTGGGCCTTGTCGAAATTTGCTTGATCTACAAGTTGTTGCAGGCTGCCAGATTGCCACAGCGGCCTCTGGTACGAACGGCTGACTCGCAAACCCTTGCCAAAAGAAACCGAACCGGTGTGTGCGATGGCGCTGCCATTGAGCAAGTCCAGCAAACTCGTTTTTCCGCTCCCGTTACGCCCTTTAATAGCTAGCCTTGCGCCGTCCGTGAGACTAAAGCTGACGGGGCCGAACAAGGGCTTTCCCCTTTTAATAACAAGATTGTTAACAGTGAGTATGAGACCTTTAGTCGCAGGCTGATTTATCTTTACCTGATACTGTTTTTCAATATTATGCTGTGCGGCTTTTCTTGATTCTATTTTTTGATCTACGCGCGCCTCTATACTCAATGCCCTCTTCATTTGTCTAGCAGCTCTAGCGCCCTCAAACCCCTTATCTAAAGCGCCTGATTTTTTGCCTTCGCGCATCGCCGCGCCCGAACGGCGCTGGCCAGCTGATTCGGCCAGACTTTTGATCTCTTTTTTTAACTCCGCGTTTTGCGACTCTTGTTTCGACAAACCCAGCTGAAACTGTTCTTGCCAACGACTAAATGAAGATTTTTGAACCTGAACATTATCTGCATTTAGTGCCACAACATGGTCAGCACAAGAATCCAAGAATGCCCGGTCGTGGGAAACCAGTAGGAACCCTTTCTTTGATCTCAGGTAGTTCGCGACCTGCTGCCGCCCTGCTTGATCCAAATGATTGGTAGGTTCATCAATGAGAGCAAAGCCATCTTTTTGAATAAACAGCACAGCAAGCATGCAGCGCGTTTGCTCGCCTGAGCTCATGCTGTTGTATGACTGATCAGATTTATCTTTATTGATACCTAAACTAGCAAGCTCTTGAGAGAGCTTTGCATCAACGTCATAACCGCCGATCAGCGCATACTTATCCTGTACTTTTATGTAACGGCACAGCGCATTCTCGTCACCAATGCTGAGCAACCGCTTCATCTCCTGTTCTAATTGAGCGTAAGGACCCACTGCCATTTTTGCAACCGCGAAGGCAGGCAACGATGTATCAGCAACCGGCATTGGGAAATAGTGGGTTGAGCCCGCGTATTCTACGGACCCTTTGTGTGGTGAAAGCTGGCCGTTGAGAAGCTGAAGCAAAGTGGTTTTACCGCGACCATTTCTACCCGCCACGCAAGTACGCCAATTGGTATCAATTGTTAGATTGAGATCTGAAAACACATTGTGGTGGGAGCCGTCGTACCCAAAAGTTAGGTGACGGCAGATGATAGTAGACATAGTTAACACTCTAATAGTTAGATATCTAGCCAGCCCCGCTACGCTACCGTAGTTACGCCAACCTTGATGTCATTCTTTAAATGCTAACTGCTCATGTCTTTTTCACTTTATGCGCTAGGAAGATGCGTCTTAGTGATTAGTATACTACCATCCGTGAACTTTCGAAAATCAGGCTATTGCTCACAGTAGTTACAGATGCTTTTTTGCGCTATAGTTTTTCAAGGCCTTAGACTAGTTTGGCCTTTGTTAGTGTAAAAATTTTTCGCCCCCCCCCTTATAAACCTAATCCCCCAAGGCCTGCGTTCTCAGTATCTCGGCTTGGTTTTGTATCCAAACTGCAACATTTGGATGAGGAATCAAACCCTTCTGATCAGCCTTATAATCTAGACCGGCGAGTACGCGAGCGTAGGGCCCAAAGCCATGTACTCTGAACGGCACGATAATTGGCGTAAGTGAGTTCGCACTCGCCTCTTGCACATAATTGCGAATCAGCTCTTGCGCACCCTCTCTTTTTTCCTCCCAATCTTCGCGTAGAGAAAAAACCCGTACATCGCGTACGTTCATTTCTTGCTTAATTAATTTGGTACGCTCGCTAATCTCTGAGATCCAGCGTGTGTTCTCTTCATCATCAGCGGGACCGTGTGCAATTATTACGACCACCTCAGATGTAGGGTTAGAACTCAGGGCGCGAACTCGACTAAGCAGAACCTGATCCATTTCTTGTGCCTGTGACAAACCTTCTCCACTTAAATGAAATCTAAGTTCAGAATCAATCTTCCAGAATCCCATCCGCATAGCTGTGTGGCCCATCGCAGAATGCCCAGAGGGTTTAGTGGGTGGCTTAATAGGCGCGCCACTTTCAATGCCTAGTATTTGCGCTGTTCTGTGCCGCCAACTTTCTCCTGAAACAAATAACCGAACCACCGCCACATGCTCTATGCCTTGCGCCTCCAAATTTCTTACGCCATTTTCAATGCTGCCAGCATCTGCCATGCCAAAAGCGATTTCCACTGGATACTGAGAACGAAGATGTTTTAACGAATTTTCTACGCCTTTGTTCCAATCATCAGTTCCGCCATGGGCCATTACCAAAACGCCAAAATTATTGGGTTTTCCGTCTTCCATAGACACCGTCGGCTCATCGATATCCAAAGACGCACAGGCGGTAAGCGTGCCTATTAATGCAAGACAAAACCACCGAGATAACCAAAAAATAGTATTATTAGGGATCATCATTTTGTTACCTAAATTGAATTTTAAAATGGAACTCTCAGCACAAAGCTAACCACAAGTTAACTCCTGTTGCCTGCGAGCAAAAATTATATTGTAGCTTTTAACATTCTTACCTTGTGCTATGACTCTTGAGAAAGCAGCCAGCGCTAAAGCCAAAACGCAAGGGAGTGTTTTAATAGCCCTGTTAAAGCACATAACGAAAAGATACCGATGCGTTAATCCTTGGTCGGATAAAACTATTTGGCTTATCATCATTAAATTCTCGTCCTGCGACGTCGCCTCATTCCCAATACCCTTTATCGGTAAGATTAAAGATACCCATGTTGAAACTTGCCCTAGAAGAAACGTTGTACTCGCCCAAAAAATCTACAGTCGCAAAGCCCAGTGTCTAGAAAACTCGGGGGCCGCCTTTCACAGCGGCATAGACTGGATAGTCAGAATTTCTCGAATAATCCGCGGGATCTTTGCTAAGAAAACAGACCACCTCACCTAATGTTTCACTACCGTATACTAATGACGCTGGGGCCCGAATTACTTCCACAGCCTGAACTGCATCTACATCAAAAAAAACGTTCTGAAAGGACAAGAAAAGCCCGAAGATAAGCTCATCGGGTGCCAGCGCACTATCGATTTGAGTGAGGACCCTAGCACTGCCAATGCCCTTAATGGTGAAACCGCAAAAACCAAAGTGTCCACCACCGCTAACAGAAAAGCCCTCTTCATATCGAAACAAATCCTGAATCACGCTTTCTTCGATTGTTTTCACCCTAATTATGGATACAGTACCAGCAACGTTGCTAATCGAGCGGTCCGCATGCGCGGCAATTACGGTGACTTTTTCTAAATTGTTGTCGGCGGTTGATGGAGTATTGACCGCGCAAACGGACGCCATGGCTTACAGCAGGGCGAGTTTCCGTCCGGCAGCTAGATTCATTCTATGCCTCTGATTTGGAGTAATGTCTGGCTTGCTGCCTAGTACCGAAGAGGTTCGGTTTGAGTGGCTGGCGTGACTGGAATAGTATTCAGAGTTACTTGGTTAAAATAAGTTTGTTATTTGCTGTGATCCGCAGTGTGTATCTTTCGCTATTGTGGATAATGGAAAGCTCTTTAGATTCACCCGTCAATTGGGCACTTGAAATTTCCCCGAGAGCGAGGGAATTTATGTCTTTCTTGGCTACCGTATCAGCGTGGTTCATGGCTAGTTATCGATTATTTTTAGTAGCGATAATACTAATGCGAATCATTCTCATTAACAATAAAAATTATGACTTTTTGCAAACTAAAAACACTTAATGGCCCGACTTGACAGATTATTCAAGCTGCGCAGCAATCCGAATGACTAATTACAAGCCTGCGCGCAAGGGTCTTAAATTTGATGACAGCACTTTTAAAGAATCTGGCTAATACTCAATATAAACCCGGGGTTTCTAGCTTTCCCATACTTTAAGGCTGAACTGGGGCGATAGCTTAGTCAGGCGGCGCCAAGCAAGCGCTAATCCCGTATACACGAGAAGGCATGCTGCTAAAGAAGCGAGGCCGGCGATTGTTTGACCGAAAAAACCCCACCATTCACCGGTATGGCCAAATCGAGCAACGTCCCAAGCACGATCTCCGCGAGACCAATCTTCGTGAAACTTAGCTTCTATCAAGTCGCCGCTATCAATATTTAGAGTAATTTCATAGGCCAAATTGGGTCGGTGCCCAATGCTTCTATCAATGTAGAACTCAGTTTCGCCTGAGGCTGTACCAGTTTGGAGCCAAATGGAATACCAATCAGAGGCACCGTTTTGTGATGCATGTACCTTGGCTTTTTCTAACAGGGAGTCATAACTTACAGTGCCGATGATAGAGGAGCTGGGTTCGTCGCGGGGAGACTCCGATCTTTCTGAGGCGACCTCTCCATATGCCGCATAAAGAGTTGAAGATGCCCAAGAAAAATAAAATACCGTAGCGCAAAGTGACATAAATGACAGTGGCAAGAGAGCCCAAAAGCTGAACACATGATGCCAATTGTAATCCCTCGCCTTGGCGTTGTTTACCAATGGATTAAATAATATTTTTGTTTTTAATATAAGCCATATCAAGACACGGGGAAGCCAAAGGTATACGCCGCTGACTATTAGAAAAAAGAACAATAAATTTGAATAATTTATTACAGACCTAGCTAAACCGAATCCTTTACCTTCAATCGCAAACCATCGGTGCAGATTAGTCACAAAACCAAACACTTCATCGACTGTACCTTGACCTTCTCGTAACATTTCCCCAGCAGATGCATTCGCAAGATAGCTTTTCGGGCCCGCCCAAACCGGCACTGCAGCGCCGGGCCTGTTCACAATTCTTAGCTGGAAGTGATCTTCATTTGGGTGTAAAACCTGCGCCAATGCAATGAGTTTGTCAACAGAATAGAGCGCTTGAGTGGACTCAATATCGGCTCTATAACTTTGTTCCACCCACTCAGAAATTTGTCTCTCATAGGTTAGCAGCACTCCCGTGGCCGACATAAGCAATACCACTACGCCAACCAAAATACCTACAACAAGGTGCGCCCAGAAAATCACTGTTCTTAGCTTGAATGACAATATGTCCAAAACTCTACTCTACGCTTAATACTTATTCTCATGTTTATGCGAACCATGCCCGGCCATAACTGTGCTGCGACGACAATAGAGTTAGAAACTAAACGACGCTGCAAGTCGAATGTCTCTGCCCGCCTCCACAGGACCCGCAACTAGCTCATAGCCTAGGGCCAAGCTGTAATTCCCTACGCTGGAATGATCTCTATAGAATTCATCAAACAAATTAGTAACATTCAAATTGAAAACTAGCGTGTCAGTTGGAGACCATTCCACAAATATATCTGCAATAAAGTATGAAGGCTTGTCCAGAGAGAAGAGCTCTGGAACCCATCCCAAATCAACGTCTTGATGTAGAACATCTATTGTTAAGCTATTCACGTACGATAAATTCAAGCCTAGCTGAAAGTCATTCCTAAGACTGTAATCAACACCAAGATTCCATGTATCACCGCGCGAATTTCCAAGTCCATTAAATTCATAGCCATTCAATTCAATTGAACCAAAGTTGCTTGCATATAATCCCGCTGCTGGATCGAGTTTTGAATTTGTAGAGGCAAACCCAAAGTAGAAATCGAAGTTATCCCAACGATAGGCTAGACTTATCTCAAAACCACTCGGACGCCTTCAAAGCCGCACACCGCAATGCAGGCGACAATCGAGCCGTGTATCTAACACGTCCTGAATTCGAAGGCTTTGAGGCCGTGGACATGAGTTAGAGTTACAACGAGTTTCAGCCTTCACTTTCTGAGCTTTAATCACCCTATAAATGGATTATCTGACTGTAAAATTTAAAACCCACGGTAAATACTGATTGGCGCCTGCGCCGACCTAAACCTGATAACGAATGCAGTGACCTTTGTGTATTATTATTTTGACCTAAAATCCAAAGCACGCTGAACCCTTGTCAATCAGTCGGGAAAATGGATGCGCCGATACAGCTACAGTGCGCGAATCTGCCACTGGGTTGAAATAGAGTCTGTGACTATTTGTGGGATTTGAAGTGAGTTTTGTGTACTAGAAACTTGTCTAACTGTTCTACAACTTAGCTTCGAAGTATGAATAGTAGCGAACGCTTATGGCACCGTGGCAAGTAGTGGAACTAAGGCACAGGGACTAGAGCGAAGAAAAATGCTTACCTACTGCAGAATCGAGCGATAAGTTATTAGCACAAACTTCCTACATGAATTTTTCATCTAGTGAATAAAAAATAGTTCTATAGTGCTGTAAGGAGGTGAGCAAACTCGACACATTCCATTGACGATAACCGTACTTCACGCTTTAGAGTTTCTACTGGATTTCTTTATGAATAACTTTTGAGCTAGACATCAAAAACTAGTCTTTTAGCGGTTTCCAAACAACTGTTCGACAGGCTTTTTAAGAGATTACTCACCTGCCAATTAACCGATTATTAACCGGACTGCTATCCGAAATATTCACCGAGAAGTTTTCAAATCCGCCATCCAGTTATCCAGTTATCCAGTTATCCAGTTATCCACCATGATGAGCTGGGTATCGCTTACTTCTCGAAAGCCCATCATTAAAAATCGCTGAACATCTAAATCACTATCGTAGGATAAAACTTGGTTTCCTGTATAGTAGTCTTCTGCTGCGAACAACACGTTCTCCACTCCCCAACTAAAGGTAGTGGTTTTGCCCCGCTCTACCACTGCAAATTCATTGTTCCCATTGACGTAAAATAATTCATTACTACTGTTAGCCCACACTGGGCCAGTGCCGCCACCGCGAGATACTTGCCACCGCCTTGTTTCAAGCGCTGGAAAGGGCTGCACATAGATTTCCCATCGCCCTGACTCGATGGACCCGTAAGCAAGCCAGCGGCCATCGAGAGACAGCGCAGGGGAGGAAACCTCAAACTCTGTTTCAATAAGTGGCTTAGGCACATATCCCTCGCTTTTTTTAGCGCCGATAATCCTTCCTGAACCTGCGCCTGTTGGATCATCCCGATAAATAAACCATGCACCATCATCCGATAGAAAACCTTGTCTGGATCGGATGTTTGTTTCCAATATTTTTTGCGCTGCCCCGCTACCATCCACGCGTTTCTGTCAAAAGTATCCTGTTTGTCCCATGAACCATAAACAATGGATTGTCCGTCCGGCGCCCAAGAGGGCTCTCGTGCGCCTCGATCACCAAAAGTTATCCGAGACATGATGCCATCAAGCTTGCTAATCCAAACTTCAGCTTCGCTTCCCAATTCGCCTATGGAGACAGCAATCTGACTTCCATCCGGGGATAGCGTCAGGATGCCATTGCCGCCAATCGCCAGAATATCCCAGTTCTCGACAATTGTTTGTCCGGCACCACTTCGATCGACCCACATGGGCGTCGTCATTGTGCCTGCGACATCGCCTGTTCTGTAGATAAGCCTTCCTGAATCGGAGACGCCAATATTACCAGCTGCGCCGATACCCACCTGTAGAACGCCCTCCGCTAATGGCAAGGCGGGACCCGAGAACTCAAGAGTTTCAGCATCGAGCGGCGCAGCCATTAAGGTAGCGGTATCTTGAATTTGAAACAATAGGTGGCCAGAAGCCAGGTATATTGGCGCCGTGCCGATAATGAGATTCTTTTTTTGTCCAGTTTGGGCGTTAAAGGTTTGCAGTAGAGTCTCACCGTCCGTTGTTTCAACTGTATAGATGAGGTTGTTATCTGGGAGTACGTCCGTGAACAAAAACTCGCTTTCACCATTGTCCTTGTTGGGAGTTACTATTTCTTCGTCCTGCCCGCCTAATCTCGCCCTCAGGACCGCGATAATAAACCCAGGCCCCATCGGGGCTCCAGTCAGAGCTATCTGCACCTGTCTCGACAAGTGTTCGTGCTAATCCGCCACTGGTTTTGGTTTACTTGAATCGGGTGTGACGTTGGGCTGCCAGGGTCTGCCTTCACACCATCCGGGGTTATTTCATAGGCCCATGCGGCAATAAGAGTAGGTATAAACCCGAGAACAAAGAGAAATATTACGGTTTGATTAACCCAAGCCGGAGCCCCAAAGGTTGGCAGCACCGCGTCGGTTACCTGAATAAGCACCCAAGCCACCGCCGCATATAGACCTGCCACTCTGAAGACTTTGCGTCTCTTTAATTCCTCAATTAGCTTGCTCACGTTTGCTGAATATCCTTGATTTAATGGCTCACAAATCTAATACACAGATTCAAGGTCCAAACTGCCAACAGCGACCCACCAAAAATAACAATAGCTGGTTTGTCCCGCTAAAAGTAGAGGAGATATTCCCTTGCTTACATACCTAATCATTGATGAGTTGCCGCACAGTTTGCTGCGATGGTTTGGTTGCAGATTCGCTCTTTTGTGGCACTTCTAGAGCTCTTTTATAGCGCTTTTATGGCTATTCTTATTCGGGGCATTATCAGCAGAAACTTTTGTATTCTTAAGGAAGGTGTCACGAGGAAGGGTAGGTGTCGGAGTAAAGGCGAGCTATTTACTCCGCCACCGGTATTTCTTATTAAGCGCTCAGCTATTAGTTATTAACCACATTACGAATGATCGAAATCATGTCAGTCACACCGCGTCTGAATGCGGCAACAGGAATTCTTTCGTCGTTGCCGTGAACGCCAGTGGGCTCACCTGGTTTAGTAATGATTGGGTCAAAGCCATAACTCACAATACCAAGGTCGCGAGTAAAGTGACTGTCGGTAAAGCCGGTGCTTACCGATGGCATCACGCGGGAGTTGGGGTAAAGCTCGCGGGTGACATTCTCTATAGCGCTGAACAAACGCGAGTTAGTTGATGATATCGCTGGCGTAAATGCCATGATTACACTTACCTCAACACCAGTGCCTTCTACTAAAGCGGTAAGGTCCGCAATAAACTCTTCAGCCGGTCTATCTGGCAACATTCTGCAATCTAGCTCTGCCCAGGCTTCTGGGGGTACGACATTTATTTTATTTGAACCACTTAACCGAGTAATAGAGCAGGTGTCTCTAGTCAACGCATGATGGCCTGGACGATATTCCTGAAAAGCCGGCAGGAATTCAGGGTCAGTAATCGCTTGTTCGATATTCGCATAAGCTGGTGCCCATTCGTTATCCAGCGACTGCGCGATACCTGCAAAATAGGTTGCTACCGGTGGAATAATGCGGGCAGGAAAAGGGTTCTGCCTAAGTATCGCCAATGCATCAACAATGCGAGTCAGTGAACTGGTCGGCCGAGGCGATGATCCATGACCAGGCTCGTCTATCGCAGTGAGGCGAAGCCAAACCGGTACCTTTTGAGTGATTTCAACACCGAAGACGATTTCGTCAGAGTCTTGACTACCCGAACCACCTTCGTTCATTAGTAGCCCAACGCCTTCAAATATCTCAGGACGATTATCAATTAACCAACCAACACCAAATAAACCGCCCGCTTCTTCATCAGCCGACGCAACAAAAATCACGTCTCTGTTAAGCGCACGGCCACTTCGATGCAACGTTAAAAACGCCGCCAGATGAGAAATGCCAGTGCCTTTCATATCTCGTGCACCACGGCCTAATATATAGCCATCGCGCATCTCACCAGAAAGAGTTTCGGTTGTCCAATAGGCAGGGTCGGCAGGAACAACATCGGTATGCTGAAGCAACATTAGTCCGGGCTCATCGCCGCCCTCTAAACGCGCCCAAATATTTCCTCGGCCAGGGGCACTTTCTGCTGTCTCAAATTCGATTCCTTCGGCTTCAAAAATCTTCGAATAAAAATCAACCGCGCGAAATTCGTTTCCCGGCGGGTTGATAGTGTCCACTTGAATAAATTCTTGCAGCCAAGCAACAGCTTCATCTTCGATGGATTGTCCATTGGCATGGCTTGCCATAAAACCAATTAGACTTATGGATAGAATTTTTTTGATGTTCAAACTATTTCTCCTGATGTTCTTAAGGACTGTGAAAATGACTAAATTTCGAATTGAATAAATATTCTCATACATCGACGTGACAATCACGAAAATTGCAGTGTACTGCCTGTAGTTAAAAGGTTTGGGGGGCTATATATACGTATCAGAGATTCAACAAGGGAACTCTAACCGAAACGGTGCGCGGAAAGAGCTATTTTGGTGCGGACCAAAACGAACCGGCTCCTCGATGGAGAAAGAAGCCGGCTAGTAAAAGACTATCTGGATATTAGGAACTGAACTGCCAAATCGGGGAAATCTGTAAAAACGCCATCGACCGCCGCATTAAAAAAATGAATCTCCAAGAGGTCGTCATAGCTATTCGCATAAGGTGGCACCTGCCCCTTATCTTTTCGATAAGTGTATGGATGCACTTGCATGCCAGCCCCATGAGCGGCAGCAACTAATCCGGTTACTTCTATATTGCTTGTGGTTGAATCACTGGCCACGACCATTGGATGTGCCGGACCCACACCATCGGCTATTTCAGCCAGAGTTTTCATGCCGCCATCTTCGAACATCCAGGGGTAATCCTCGGTGTTGCTTAAAAGCATAACTAGTTTAAGATCAATTCCAGCGGCGGGAAGGACTTCTTCGTGAATAATTTTTAGTTCGTCAAAACTAAAAGTCTGTAAAAAAACTCTGTCCTGCTTTGAGGTGTAGCCATATTCTTTAAGCACTTTCACTACGGCCGTGCTGATATCTTTACCTGCGTCTCGATGAAATTCTGGGGACTTTATTTCAGGATAGATACCAACATTTTTACCAGTGGATTTATTCAAGCCCTGAATTAATTCTATCTCTTCTTGTAAGGTTGGCACACGAAAAGTAGAAGCGCCCATGGGAAACCTTGCTGGGAAACCTTGTTCCTTTTCACCATCAACAATTCTAAAACCTTCGCTGGCACTAAGCCGCTTGATTTCGGCAAGCGTAAAATCTATTGCGTAAAAACGACCGTCTGCTCTTATTCTATCTGGATATAATTCATCCACATCAGTAGTACGATCTAGCGTGATGTCATGAAGCACGATGAGCTGATCGTCTTTGGTCATAACGACATCCTGCTCGATATAGTCGGCTCCCATGGCGTAAGCCATCGCTTTCGCCTCCAGCGTATGCTCCGGTAAATACCCACTCGCTCCCCTGTGTGCTATCACTAGTTTTTGCGCCATGGCCTGCCCTGCCAGTGTTGAAACAATCAGAATAATACCTAGAATTTTTATTTTTCGCATCGGTCTCGCTCGCAGTGTTAGTTGAGCCAAATATTTCAAACCTAAAGTTTACGGCCCGTTTTATAGGCGATTGGTTTAGCCAACGTAGAGTTTAGCAAACCATGTTTTCCACAGTATGACAATTAGAAATGAAAAATTGCAAGCTTAAAGGCCTGAACAGCGATAGCTTTTATCTGGCTTATGGTGGGCCCAAATTGAGTTTTTCAGCCCTATTGTTTGCACCCTATTGTTTGCACCCTATGATTTGAGGCCTAACATTTGAACCCTATCGATGAATCCCCAATGCTAGGACCCAAAACGATAGCGGAGCCGGAATGCCACTGTATCAACAACCCTATCATTAAAAGACTGTTCGAGCAGACTAGGGAATGTATCAAACTCATCTCGTGGCAGGTTACTGCCACGAGTGTAGACCAGAAACAAATCAGAAAGCGGCGCGAGTTCCCACCTGTAGCGGGCCTGAAAAGTCATACGACTAACCACAAAGTCGTCGGTTTCGCTGTTGGGCTTGCTAACCGGAACTAGCGGTCGGAAGTTATCCGGATCGACCTGCCAAAATCGGTCTTCAAATGCCTTAAGTGCATTCCATTGGACACTGAGGCGTAGCTGCTGCCAATTAGAAATGAAATAATTTAGCTCAAGATTTGGTGACCACTGATGACCTTCGAAAGATGTGTAGGCCCCATCTCCTTGATGAACCAGAATTGCTTCCGAGTCGGTATAACGAGCACTTAGACTCGTTGAAAATCTGTCGGTCGGGCGCCATTCTATACCGGCATCGTAGTTATAACGAGCAGGACCGAGAGCTTCTTGGCCCAACTCGATTCCGCCGAAAAGCGACACTTTCTTTGACGGGTCAGTCTCATATGAGAAATCTAAACCACTGCGAGCAGGTATTTCAAAATCGCCAGTGCCACCGCCAAGCCTATCATCTGCCCGCTTAGGAAAATGTCGCAGACTAAAGGCAAAGGTATCGTTGTTTAGAAAATTGTATTCTTGATTGAAAAACAGACCAAGACGAACAGGACGCCCCTCAAGATTCCACTGATTGGTAATAATATAAGTGGTTGTTCTATTTCTTAAACCCTCTATATCCGACTGAACCAAATTGTAATTGTAGTCAAGATTCATTTGATCGTTTCGAGTTAAGAAGCCAAGGTCATTGATATCCAGAGTTTCATCAAAGTAGGTGGCACGTAGTGTATGCTGCTTGCCGCGATCTGGGCGAAAACGAAAATCTGCCATGCCACCCATGCCTGTCTCTCCTTCCACATTACTGTGGAAAAACTGGCCATCAAAAACCAATCGGTTATCTGCAGAAAAATAGTGTGCATCTATGCCGTTAACAGTTGCATCAATACTAGAGTGAGAAATATCTGTACCCATCCAACCTATACTGCGCCGTCCACCCGAGCCTGTGTCTTCATAAATTAATCGCCCGACAAGGAAATCTCTTCCATCGGCGTCTAGCTCAACCACCGTGCCATCTTCTCGAGTCCCTCGTATTTGTGAATTAGCTTCTGAAGCTGCTAATATTCCATAGCGAAGCTTGCCACTTTGGCCTGTAAATTTTGCAGCGCCCAGCAAATCGCTTGGCCTGCTGACATCGGTGGCTACCGTATCAACATCATCAGGGATATCAAAAATTGGTGCACTGCCAATGCGCCGAGTATTAAGCATAGAGATGGGGCCCCCTGGACCACCTGGATTGGTGTTGCGAGGATGGGTAAGAAAAACATCTTGCCCCTCTAAAAAGAACTGACGCTGCTCACGGAAAAAAACTTCAAATGCAGAGAGATTAACGACAACATCATCAGCGGCGACGCTGCCAAAATCTGGGTTTAATGTGGTGGAGAATTGAGTGTTGGTGGTAGGTCGCCAGAAAATGTCAGTTCCTACTTTCATCTCAGTATCATTACGTAAGCTATCAAAAGTTCCAGCAATAAAAGGAAAGTAAGTTCGCTGCTTAGCGGGTTTAATATTCTTGTATTCGTATTTCGTAAATGCCGAAAGATATTCGTTCACCGTTCGCGGTAGCGCAGGGTTAGAGATTTGGTTGCCGCTCATGTGGCCTATCTGCCGCTCAAAATACAACCCCATCGTCCGAGTCGAATTCACCGTGTCATCTGTTTGTGGAAGCGCCATCATAGACCAGGGAATAAACATCTCGGCACTCCAGCCGTTTTCCAGTTCTTGAGTACGGCCATCCCAAGCCCCATTCCACTGACTGTTAAATTGACGTTCCGCGAGCACAGTCGCATCGGTGAGAGTTCCACCTAAATTTAACCGAAGAAAGTATCCATACAAACCTTCACCGGATGCGTCTATAGAAACAACGAAACCGTCGCGGGGAAGAAATTGGTCTCGTGAGGTCATTCGCGCAATCAGCGTTTCCTTTGGCTGAAAGTTCATGGAGCTGACGTAAATTCCGCGTTCAGTATAAAAGAAACGGATATGCGTCTCGTAAGGCGCGTCTTCTAATGTATCGGGGACGATGACTTTCATTCCGTCGATGACCGGAAGATCGTCCCAGACTGATTCGTCTATAAAGCCATCGAGCGTAATGCCCGCCGCGGCGTGGTCGATTTGAATAAGCTGAGGAAGGTTGGATTGCGAGAATGCAGAAATAGAGAATAAAATGATAATACAGCAAAACACACTACGCCGTAATTGGATGAACATGTAACCTCTTCGCCTAACTGGGCGTCTTGTTTTAACTATTGTTTTAACTAGGCACAGGTATTTGCACCAATTCCAATTTTAAGACTATAAACCAAAAGACTTCAGCTTTCTCATTTAGAAACAATTAGTTGCAAAAGAACTCAAGGCGACAGTTGCCATTTTTTAGACACATTTATTCGCTGGATTGCCCTAGTGTCCGCATCGAAAAAACCCGCACATACGCTTTACTAGTTCTACTGAAGTTCAATTGCCGGAGAAAGAAGTGAAATTGTTCAGAAAAAACCGTAACTGCCTTTTTGTGGAAGAGGAACACTATAACTGGGCCTCACCTAAATCGTCAGCGAGTAAAAAGCTCATTGGCCTATCGATTCTGTTCGTCGCATCTGGATTATTGTTTAGCGTGCTTTAAGAGTAACTTGGATCGAAATTATCTGTTGTTCACGGCTAATTTCTAACGTCACAATATCACCTGCCATGGACTCTCGAATCAGATTCGAATAGACCTGCAGATTTGCAAGTGCGGCGCCGTTAAAGCTTAGTAAAATATCCCCGGCCTGTAAACCTGATTCGGCCGCTGCGCCGCCAGGGGTTGCTGCGGAGATTCTTACACCTTCACCGGCATAGGAAAAATCTGGCACGGTTCCTAGACTGGCTTCGCGCGCCCCTGCTGAGGATTGAACCGCAACACTCGCGCCTTTAAAAGTGACCCCCAGTGGCTGCGTGTTGTCCGCCAAATAGAAAATCGCTTCCTCTAACCAAAGCGCAATATCAGACATCCCATCAAGGTCTAGTTCATCGGCAGTATCGCTTAGCCGATGATAATCTTCGGTAACTCCAGCAAACAGGTGTATAGCGGGTATACCTTCGTTCAGAAAGCTCACGTGGTCACTGCTTGCAATGGTCTGCTCGGGGAAACTGGACTGTAAACCTATAGTAAACCCGATCCCCTGCGCCATGAACGGCAACTCATAAGCACTGTTGGTTCCGAATACTTGTAATTGACGACCATTAAGTCTGCCAACCGAATCGAGATTTATCATCGCGTAAACGTCATCTTTGTTAAACAGCGTCGGCAAATTTTCTAAGAAATACTTGGAGCCCAGCAGGCCTTTCTCTTCACCGGTAAAGGCCGCAAAAATTATGGGTCTTTGTGGCGCAAAAGAAGAGCTAAGTTTAGCAGCTACTTCTAACATTATGGCCACCCCGGATGCGTTATCGTCGGCTCCAGGATAAATTTCACCGGTAGCGCTGACGCCTAAGTGATCGAAGTGAGCTCCTACAACCAAAGGTTGACCGCTTAAGTTGGGGTTACTGCCGGGGATCATACCAAACACGTTTGATAGCTGGACTGTGCTCTCCTCTTCTCCTTCACCTTCACCTTCACCTTCATTTTTACCCTCAATTTGCTCAGTCCAAGTTTGGAAATACCTTCCTGAAAGGGGTTCTATGCCTGCCGCTCTAAATTCGCGAGCTATGTAGGCTGCGGCCACTTCTATACCATCGGACCCTATACCACGACCGGCCATTTCAACACTTGTCAACTCAGTGACATGACTAAGTAACTGATCGGTTAAGTACTTGCTTGGCAAAGTGGCCAGTGCAAGCGTGGCTGGAAGTTGCGCCCAGTTAATATCAGCCTGGATTCCAGGCTTGCTCCACCGCATTGGCGACGCCTTACTGGGCCATATTCCCTTAACATCGTTGGTTGGTTCTGAACCAACAAAGCTTAGATAAGAATACTTTCCGTAGTGGGGCAATTTTTCAATCATGCCAGGCACGGCTACCATGGCGTCTATCCCAATCCAGCCTATAGCCAAATCTGCATTGCTTGGATGTCGAGCAACCAAGACCGAGCTGCGATCAGAAAACTCTATCTCTTGTCCTGCAATGTTTATTGATGCATTTCCAATATCCGAATCGAAGCTAGCTATCTGGCTGGATACATTTGCTGCGAACCGATTGTCTTTACCTAGCACCCAAATCGACCGATCGCCGGGCAAGGATTCGAGTTGATTCTCAAAAATTATATTTGCGTCTACGCCGTCAGCAAAAGACTCCGCCAGTTGCATCCAATACTGCCGATCGGACATTGGCAAAATAAAAGTTATCTCACTGGCACCAAAAAGCTCTCCTATCGTAGGCGGCGTCTCTTCTCTATCGAGGCTTCGAAAAACATCAAAATAGGGATCAACCAATATCCCTTCAAGCTGGCCATAATTGTCTGCAATTACACCGTCGATCTTTTGGCTAAGCGCGATATTGTAAATCTGGGGATACTCTTCTCCCTTGTAAAATAAGGCGACGGGCAAGGTAATGGCATAAGGATCATCTGACTGTATCTGAGCGAACATGATACGTGCTTGGTTATCGCCAACCTCGGTAACGGTAAAAGAAAGCGAAGGCGCCCCAATTCTGTTTATCCATTGGTCAAAAAATGGCGTCAGATCAACACCTGCAACCTCTGTAAAAAGTTGAGCAATGTCGGAAAAGGTGGCACGTCTAAACTTAAAATCCTGATAGAACTTACGCAACCCTGCTAAGAACAAATCGTCACCGATTTCTGTTCTGAGCATATGCCAAACCATTAGCGTCTTACCGTAGCCTACCGCTTGACTCGCCGCTGAATTACGCGAGGTAAATCTGGACAGAGCGAAATCATCATCCTCGGCGACATAATTTTTGTAACGGGCCAGCATTTCCTTTCGATACTCAGAACCTGCTCCGTCCATCTCGCGAAATAAATGATCGGCCAGATAAGCAGTTAGACCTTCGCTCCAGTTACCACTTTCGTAGTCGGGATAAACTCCATTACCCCACCAGTTGTGGAGAATTTCATGGGGATAGGACGATTCTAAAATGAAGGGAAAGCGAATGACCTGCTCTCCCAGCAAGGTGAAAGACGGCATGCCATAACCGGTTTCCCAAAAATTTTCTATAAGCGCAAATTTGCTGTAGGGGTAATCACCTAAAAGCGGTTCATACAGAGCAAGGTAGCGTATCGTGGCATCTAGATATTTAGTTGCCAAATTCTGGTCTGGTGTTCTTAGATAAGCCAAAATTTCTATATCGTTATACTTGGACGCATAGTCGGAAAAGTCTGCCGCAATAAGGTAAATCTCTTCCATAGGGTCGTTGCTGCGCCAGCTATTTTCACCGGCCCGATCACCTTGGCTCACCGCTGTCCAAGAACTGGCAGAGTCTGCAAACTCGACGTTAAGATCAAAAGTGATCAACTCATTGCCAAAATCTGGAACCCACAGACTGCCCTTATTTAAGTAAACGCCCTGCTCACCTATGATGCCGGAAGTATCAGCGAAACTTTGTGCATATTCGGCACTTTCTTGTTCAGCTAAATCATAAACCGAGCCAGAATAGATTAATGACGCCTGATTATTTGCCCGGCGCGTTAAGCGTAAAGTGTAGTTGCTCAGATCAGCGGTTTGAGCGCCAGTATTGTTGATACCTATACCCCGTGTGGATGTTGAGGCCGGTAATTTACTGAGGCTGCCAGAATTATTGGTAATGACGAGGTTTTTATTCAGACTAAATTCAAGCTCTGCAAGGTCAGCAGATTCTGGAAACGTTATTGTGTCTTCAACAATAAGCGACTGATTAAAGGGGTCCAAAACTATCCGCAGGCTATGATGAATGGGCCTAACTTGTAGAATAATATCTGGTGAGGGGCTAAGCGTAGGGTTTAGTGCAGGGTTCTGCGCCGTTGGCAACGAAGGTGTAGGAGCCCCGTCAATGGATTCTTGGCTCGCAGGCTGACTATCAGCAAACCCGCTGAGACCGAAACAAACGGCGAAAACCGCGACCCTAACCATAACCTTCGCTGTAACCTTAGATACACTAGCCATTTTTAACATCGACAAAACCCACCCCGTAAATGCTCTAATTCAAACCCAAAAGTTCTAAGGCGCGGGCATGATTCCACTGACTCATATGAATCTGTGAAGCTCCGCCAGGAGTTCGAGTTGTACTCCATGCAAGGCTCAATCCATCTGGAGAAAATACCGGCAGAATATCTGTACCCTCAGTATTTGTCACACGAACTGGCTCTTTGAGACCTTCGGGGTCAATCATAAAGAGTTCAAAATTTGCATGCCCCAGAACATTACTAGAATAAATTATGTAATCTCCTGACGGGTGAAAGTAAGGCCCCCAGGCCACCATGGAATCTGCGGTAAGTTGCAGCTGATTACCGCCATCTACGTCCATGGTCCAGATTTCTGCACTATTGCCGTCGGGATTAAAACGGCGCCACAATACTTTTTTATTGTCTGGACTAAAAAATGGGCCTCCATCATAGCCTGGTGAAAAGGTCAGCTGCTGAACATTACCACCATCAGCATCCATCATGTAGAGATCCATGTAATAGGAACTATCGTCTTCAAGCAGTTTTTTTTCAGCAAGGCTAAGGGTGCGTCCGTAAGCATCTCGATTCGATGCAAATAGAATCTTGCGGCCATCTGATGAATACGAACCTTCAGCATCATAGCCTAGACTATTTGTAAGGTTGATGATGTTGCTGCCATCTGAATTTGCCTGATAAATATCATACGCTGTATCGTAGTCCCAGCCATAAGGTCTTTTGATACCACTTTCTCTGATCTCAATTTCCTCGGCCTGTTTTGCCAAGGCATCTGGGTCTTCATGAGTAGACGAGAACATGATTTTTTCTTCAGTAGGATGTATCCAGCTGCAACTAGTTAGGCCTACCCCAGGCGACACTAAACTTGTCGAGCCAGTGCTTAAATCCCTTACATATATTTGATAGAAGGGATTATCACCTGGCACTTCACTTTGGAAAATTAATTGAGAGCCGTCTGCGCTGAAATAACCTTCTCCTGATCGCAGGCCAGTTGTGATAAGTTGTTTGGTATTCGGCAAAAGCTCAGATTCGTATTCGGTATCCCAATTCCCTGACATAACAGGCTCACTATAGGCAGGCGAAGCTCCAGAATAGCCATCCGCTTCTTGGGCTTGAACAGATAATGAAATGAGACCTGTACAAGACACTAATATAGTCATCACTGGAGCAACTATTTTAGTAACTGAAGGGGCGAGCACCGCTTTAAGTAAACTTACGCGCGGCAAACACAATTTAATGTTAAATATCATAATTCAAAATCCGTTGTGAAATACTTTTAAGTGTTAGCAGAGGCGTCGATAAACTCTAGTCAAACGTGAAGCCATCTCGCTGTGGAAAAACGCCAAATAGGCCACCAGTGTGGACAAAAACTATATTTTTTACACCAGGAAACTGTCCGTCTTCACCTTTATTCAACTCACTCACCATGCCATGAAATGCTTTGCCCGTATAAACCGGGTCTAAGAAAACGCCATCAGCTTGAGCAAGTTCAGCAATAGTATCAAAAACACATGGATCAGCTTTGCCATAACCTGGGCCGAGGTAACCTTCCGCTGTTCTGATATCAATACCGCTTAGATCAAAATCTAACCCGTAGCGCTGTTTCCATAACGTCACGTCGTCTGTAATCTTGCGTTCAAAATATGCGGCGCTATCGCTAACGTTAAAAGCCACGCATTTTGCATCTAGATCAAATAATTTTGCACCTACCAAAAGGCCTCCTTGGGTGCCTCCGGAACCAGTGGCACAAACAATGTATTCCGGATTAATCGATAAATCTTCGAAGTCTTGTTTGAGTTCTGCTGCTGCAGCGATGTAGCCCCACAGCCCAATTTCATCACTAGCGCCTACCGGAATAAAAAAGGCTTTACTGCCCTTTTTTAAGTATTGCGCCGCAAGTTCACCGGCCTTCTCTTCATGGCTGCCCCATTCACTCGTGCTGAGGTAGGAAATAGTTGCGCCACTAAGGTAACCCATCAAAAGGTTTCCATCCGGGGCCGCTGGCCTTTCGCCGCGCAAGATCAAATGAACTTTCAACCCTAACCGGGCGCCAATAATAGCTGTGGCTCGGCAGTGGTTTGACTGGACACCACCACAGGTTATGAGTGTGTCACAGCCTTGCGAGTTGGCGTGAGCAATAGAAAACTCCAGTTTCCTTATTTTATTGCCCGACACCTCCATGCCAGTTAGCTCATCATGCTTTATCCAAATTGAAACGCCTGCGGGCGCACCAGTGAAGTTACACAACTCAGTAAGCGGCGTGGGAAGGTTCGCGAGGTCTAGGCGTGGGGGAAATTCAATCATGATAAATTAATTCTCAACAACAAGTTTCGACACTAATTCTTATCCTTAGTTCCCGATAAAACTGGCTCAAATTATAAATAACACAAACGAAAAAACGGAAAGGAGATTTTAACTTCCTTTCCGTTTAGAGATTACTTAAGACCTTTGACTAAAATAGACCAATTGGCCTATCACTTTTTCCGTCATTTAAATCTTAGGTTTTGGTCGCGTCATAAGCTTGTGATACCGGCTCGCTAATGTCTAGCGGAACAAGAGCTTCGCTATATAAAAACAAATCAGTAAGCACTGCTCGAACATGAATCGACGCATTCAAATTGTCGACCATTTCTGACCCAATTTTTTCTTGAGCCAAAATA
>Ga0208413_1000542_pt1 | contig 28112 bp, 25 predicted proteins | sample AntAceMetag02UKD_FD_184761 | JGI IMG/M metagenome (GOLD analysis project Ga0208413, IMG submission 184761) | Saline lake microbial communities from Ace Lake, Antarctica - Antarctic Ace Lake Metagenome 02UKD (SPAdes) (version 2) | ecosystem: Environmental > Aquatic > Non-marine Saline and...
AGAGCCAACGCACTATTTGATAAGAAACTAGCCCAAGAAGAGGTGTGGATACGCCAGGGCATAAAAGCCCGTCGCACCCGCAACGAAGGGCGAGTAAGAGCTTTAAAGGCGCTTCGTCAAGAGCATAGCCAAAGAAGAGATCAGGTAGGCAAAGCTAGTTTTAAAGTTGATGCCGCTTCACGCTCTGGAAAAATCGTCGCGGAACTTGAACATATTTCACACAGCTTTGGTGATAACGAAGTCATCAGAGACTTTTCGACCACTATTTTGCGCGGCGATCGCATAGGCTTGGTTGGTGCCAATGGCGCAGGCAAATCAACCCTGTTGAAAATCATCCTCGGTCAGTTAGAGCCGACCTCTGGACTGGTAAAGACCGGCAGCAATTTGGAAGTCGCCTACTTTGATCAGCTTAGGGCCCAGCTAGATCCAGAACTAAACCTCATCGACAATATTTGTGGGGGCCAAGAGTTCATCGAGATTGATGGCAAGAGAAAGCATGCCATTACCTATCTTGGAGACTTCTTGTTTACTCCAGATCGCGTGCGCACACCCGCCAAAGCCTTATCTGGAGGCGAACAAAACCGAGCCATATTGGCCAAGCTATTCAGCAAGCCGGCCAACATTTTGGTATTAGATGAACCTACCAATGATTTGGATGTAGAGACACTGGAATTGCTAGAAGACATACTGCTAGGATTCCCTGGCACAGTGTTATTGGTGAGCCACGATCGAGTTTTTATGGACAATGTGGTCACCAGTCTTATGGTATTTGAGGAAAATTCCTCCATTGGTGAATACGTTGGTGGCTACTCTGACTGGGCGTCTAAAGGCGGTCGTTTGTTAAGCTTACAAGAAGAAAAAGAGACTCCGGCTGATCCAGCACCCGTGGCGGATGCCCCGCCCACGCCGGCGAAGGCAGAACCAAGCAAGCCCAAACTGTCGTATAAGCAACAACAGGAACTTAAAGAACTCACCCCGCTCATCGAAAAGTTAGAGGCTAAACAAGCTGAATTTGAAAACCTGGTCGCCAAGCCAGACTTTTACGATAACGAGAGCGATAAAGTCAGCAAAGCTTTAAAAGAAATGACTGCCAATCAAACCCAACTCGAACAAGCCTATAAAAGATGGGAAACACTCGAGGGGTAAGCGGCTTAGCTCTCTTTCATTCACACCAGAGGCTTAACCCATCGACACTTTTTTTATCGAATGGCTGGAAGCGCGGCAAAGCTATGCAATTTGGCTTGTACCGGTTCTTGCTTTCGCAGAAGCCTGCGTCGGCATCGGTTTATTTATCTCTGGCGTGCTGCTATTGGCAATTGCCACTTTCATAATCCAATACGACTTAGCCCCTATAGAACTAGTCTGCTCATTAGCATTCGTCGGCGCTATTGCCGGAGACCATCTGGGCTTTCATATAGGCAGAATGATTGGTCCTGGTTTTCATAAAACCAGAATTGCAGCTAAGTATGCTACCTCGGTCGCTAAGGGCGAAAAACTGATTCAAAAATTTGGTAGCGCCGCTATTTTCATTGGCCGCTTTGTACCAGCAGTGCGCAGCTTAGTTCCCGCCTTGATGGGACTTAGCGGATTCGAGCGAATCCGCTATAGTTTATTTGACGTCTTAGCCTGTTTACTTTGGGCAACTGCGCTGGGGTTAATTGTGCTAGGCATTGAAACCGTACTCTAGCGCTTAGAACAATCTGTCTTAAAAACTTAATCCAGCGATCCATCTACCTACTAACGCGTGCAGAGCTGTTATGGGAACGGGGGCGGACCTTAGCGCGGGGTCGTTAAATCCCTTAATATCAAATTTCTCGCCACGCTGCGCTTTTGCTTTTTCCCGAGTACTCACTGATTTTTAGCATGCCTATCTTATATGCCGTGGCTTGACCTAGATGATTAAAATAGCGGCGAACTTCAGAGCGTACTGACGGATCTGGCCTTGGCGAATTAGCTAAAGCATCATCAACGGCTTTTGCTTTAGTCCGGTTTTTGGCGTGTATACCCGTGTCGACGACTAATCGCACAGCACGCCATAGCTCGCCCGACAATCTACCTATATCGGCAAAATGGTCTTTGTAACCCCCCATCTTTTTGCCAGGCAGCTCTGCATACAGGCCCTAAACTGAGGAATATTCTCTAACTCTGTTTGAATAGAGCGCTGCATATGATGTCCGGCCCCCTTCATGACAAGACAAATTTTTTAAGCGGTTAACTGCCACTGCCGGCATATCCGCCAAATGGACATAAAAAGTGCCAGGCCAGGACCCGTCTTTAGTTCCTCGCTGATAATACGCGGCTCCACCGGCTGTTTCTCTGAACGCTTCCAGTCTTTCCACTTCTAAGCCAGCTTTCGAAAAAACCCCAAAGTAGTCCGGCAATTTAGTGTACGTTTCGGCAAGGTGTACTTCGGCCATCTCCAGATAGTCGGCTCTTCCTTGCTCGTTTATTTCAAATAGTACTGAAGGTCTTCACGAAGAAATCTAAAAAAGTCCTGTAGTGATCGCTCGAATCCTACGACGCGTTTATTGCTTCCTTTTCTTCGTGAATTGTTGCGACTTCAGAAATATCTAGCTCGTGAATTTCATCTGCGTCCATCGGCAAAGTGGACATGGTTTGCAAACGCACCCTGTAATATTGATCCCCATTGGTAAGGGAAGATATGCTTTGGGCTAATTCAGTTGTATTGATTTTGTCAGCCTGCCGCCACGCCAAAAACTCATCGAAACGAGCTTTGAAATAATTCAACAATGCCTCTGTTGCCTGGCTTGTAAGCCTCGCAGCTTCAACTTCATCAATGGCACCTGTGTTTTTTAGAGCAGACATTTTCTCAACCACATCAGTCCATAATGCTGACGCTGCGTCTTCACTGAATGCAACGCCGGTTGTCATTCTGTTTATTTCACTTATTGCTTGATTATAGTCAAAAAACGGCGCCCGAATGCCCTCCGCTGGGCAAAGCTTTGCCCTTTCTAGATACAGAGACATATCTCTTTGGGATTGCTGTAGCCGAGAGAGATATGCTGCCCTTTCGGAGACAGTATCAACCCTATGGCTGTTGATCAGTTTATTTGGTGAGCGCGACTGCGGCCCATTGCGGCCCAATATATAAGAGTGCCTTCGAAACGGCAGATTGAGCTCGGCGATCTCCAAATGGTATCACTGTAGATCTCAGGATAATTGCCCTTGGGCACCGAACTCAAACGGTCAAACTCGCTTTGTATTCGTGCGACACCGTCGCCTCTCCATGCCAATTGGCGATCCAATGCCTGCTCAGAAACATCGTCCAAATCGCCATAGTCACTTTTAACTCCCTGAATAGTTTTTATGAGCGGATAAAAATCTAACTGCGTGGCATATTCACTGTCTAGTCATTCATTGAAGTTTTGCGTCGCCGGGGAAATCCCCCTGGCTCTGTCATCATTTTCAACTTTCATAATAGGAGCAGCAAATTGATCACTGCATAATGACAGCATGAGTATTAGGCCCACAAAAGCGGTGCGTGCTGCATAATTGAGTAAAACGACTGTCAATTTAGATTCTCCCTAACATTCTTTGAACAGAGCAACTCTAAACCTTTGTAAAGAACACTACACTGATTAGAAAACTCGCTTCAAATCTGCTTTGGGCCCATTATCTAGTAACAAATGATGTCTCAGGGAAAAAGGTGATTCTAGGTTAGAATTAAACTGGTTTTTAAATAAAAAGGCCAGTGAGGCGATATAACAGCTAGGGTTATTTTTTGCCAACCAAAGCCCTTTTTTAAACGCCAATAAATAGTAGAGTCATTTGAAAAGTACAACAGCTCATAGATCAGAACGAGAACTAATTTGCCGAGCCAACCCTTCAATTTAACGAGTTTATAGAATGTGGTGTGAGTTCCACCCTAACGCTAAGTCCATCGAGAATTGCACTAAATGTGGAATTCCTCTATGCGGCATGTGCGCAAATTTTGTGAATACTGATGTATTTTGCGACCCGTGCGATAAAATAGTTGAAAACGAGAAGTTCGTAGGCAGCCAAACCCAGAAATACACCGCCTCAGAACGTCCTTCGATTCAGATGCAGGCCGAGGAGTCGGTTGAGAATCGCCCTGCTAAAAAGCACTCAAATCCGAACACTCTCCCCCTAGCCGTTATCGCTGTATGTCTTTTGATAATTGGGGTTTCTCAGTTTTTAGCTTTCCAATCGGCCTACAAGTCTATTGAGCCCGAAAATATGATAGAAGACTTAGGGATTGGGTCACTACAGAGGTGTATTCTGGTGTTTAGAGAGATCGGTTCACTGCTAAGGTCTGCTCAAATCCCTAACGAATCGATGCGCTGTGACGATTCAGGCACACCAAATATCTTGGAGCGAATAGGAGGGGACACCAAGGTATCTCACCCACACCCAGATTTTTATGGCTATAAAGAGATTTATGTAAGCCGCAGCAACACCGAACCAACACTTATCCAGTAAAGCTTATTCTTCTAAAATATAGGTGTAACGGCCGTTAGGTGTCTGCCGAAAAGCACCTTGAGAAAGATCACCATCATCCAAAATAGAATCAAGCTGAGAAATATCACTAATGCTAGCAGTAGCACCCACAATAGAAATACCGACATAATCATAAGCGCCGACGCCTTCCCAATTCCAGTTTCCGCCTAACGCGGTGGACTCAAGCCATTCGCTATTAATAATATTTAATGTTCTAAGAGCCTCGGGCGGCAAAACTATATGGCTATCGTCAGGAAAGCGGCCATTTTCCATTTCCCAACGATGGAACTCTCGACTCCAATTTGCGAGGCGAAGAGACGTTTCAACTAACCCGGCACGAGTCGCATATTGCGCATAAACAGGCACCGCCAACGATGCCATCATGCCGACTATTGCCATAGCCATCAGCAGCTCAATCAGTGAGAAGCCATCGCTCGAATGCATATTATGGTTATATTTCAATGTTTTAGGTTCTTTTTAAAGAATATTTATACGTCAGGGAATTTATTATAAGCAGTTTTTGACAATATCACAGCATTATTGGAACAGATCTACAGGACTTTGGTGTATATAAATGGCCAAAAGTAGACCAGAAAAAGCAAGGGCAAGGGGGATCTGCCTTATTTTCATTGATTGATGAACAGAGTAATAGAGCAATAGGCGCAGTCACCTCGCAATTGACACCAAGAAAAAAATCGCCTTTGCTACTTTCTTAGTTTTTGCTCCGCCATTCAAAGATCGGCGGATAAAGCGCAGGACAGACCAAGACAGCGACTCTATAGAATAACAGTTAGTGGCGTTGGTCCTTCGCCCTTCTTCGAAAATATATAGATCCAGAAGGCTGTTGAACTTATCAGCAGATCGGAAGTAAACCCCCTTGCGGCGGCATTCACAAAAAAACCTTAACAAAACCAACCGGGATAATTTCTGGGGCCGCTTCATAACTGACGAAGAGAGCCACGGGAATAACCCCTCCCAAAACTGCCAATACTAGACAGCCCGTTGCTCTGTTCATATTAACTCGTCCTTTAATTTCTATTTAGGCGACTAGTTTGCCTTGATACTGAACTGATTCAATTACCTTAAAGGTAAACGAATCACTATCTTCGATCTATGCGCGCATCAAAATGGCCGATAATAACCAGCGATTAAGGTCGAAATTAAAAATTAACGAAGAGTAGAGGCGAGGGCTTGAAGTGATTCCGCGCAAGGCCTTGATACTTTCAAGGTAAGCAGGTCATCCGCTCTGGTTAGGCCCTGATTGATACACGCGATAGGAATGTTATTGTTAGCAGCAAATTTACAGAACCGGTAACTTGAGTACACCATCAGAGAAGAACCTACTATCAGCAAGGCATCTGAGGTGAGAATTTTTTCGTAGATTGATGACACTATGCCTTTGTCCACAGAGCTGCCATAAAAAACTACGTTAGGTTTAAGCACGCCACTACAACGGGAGCAGCTAGGCACTTGCACAGCATTGACCAAGCCATCATCAACGTCAGCATCGCCATCGGGCCTTGTTAGCTCAGACGATTCATGTAGATGAGTATTGTGCACTTTTAGCCAATCTTGAATATCACTGCGAGCAATAAGAGCTCCGCAGTCCATGCACAATACCTGATCCAGACGGCCATGAAGATCAATGACTTGTCTATGATTGGCTCGCTGATGGAGCCGATCAACATTTTGAGTCACTAGCTGACCGACAAAGTTTAATGCCTCTAGGTTAGCCAGCTCTACATGAGCTAAGTTAGGCTGTGCTTTTTCAATAGTCGGCCACCCGGAGAAACTGCGCGCCCAATAGCGCTGTCTAATCGACTGGGCTCGCATGAACTCCGCATGTTGAATAGGCCGATTACTCTTCCAAGTGCCCCTGTCGTCTCGATAAGTCGGGATACCCGATCCGGAGCTGATGCCGGCGCCGGTGATAACAAACGTATTCGAATGTGTTGTCATGAATTCAGCCAGCTCATCTACGGTGTTCGATTCTCGTGATGCGGCGTTAAGGGCGAGCTTTCTAAGAACTGGTGAATCCATTTAAAAATTATCCGACTACGGTGTTTATTACGGTGTTGTACTAGGTGTCGTACTAGGTGTTGCACTAGGAGTTGTACTAGAGGCTGTTCTTGGTGCGGTTCCGGGCATGGTTTCAAAGCCCGGCGCAAACTCGACCAATACTTCAGCGAGGCTTAGCAGCACCGAAACGTTGCCCTGTACTGTGCCAACGCCGGCCCCCAAAAGAGACCCTAGCGTTGCCGATCCCATAATCACAGTATCAAGATCGCTTCGATTCATAGTGATCGTAGCATCGGCGTTGTTTGCTGTATAACCGGCGATATTGGTTAAAGTGCCACTACTCATTTCAACGACATAACTTTCATCGGTATCTGGGGTTAGAAAGTTAATAATGAAATTGTTTCCATCTGCCAAGTCACTATTAACTCGGGTAGCGACTGCGTCCCACCACTGGCTCGTTGTCATTGCACGGGCGAGACTAGGGCTTGTGCCTCTTGGAGCAGGAATTCTTGGCATGCCGCTGCGTAAATCCTGAGCAGTTGCCAGAAAGACGTTACGCATACTGGCACTCTCATACTGAAAGCCAAGCTGTTCGAACACGTCCGCCAGCATGTCTTTTGCGGTTTGGTTGTCCTGCTCTGCGTATACCAGCTTATTCAATATTTCCATGGCCATACGATAACGCCCTTCGCCGACTAGATCTTCGCTGCGGTTCATAATGGCAGTCGCACCACCCATCATCTCCACATAAAGAGGCGCTGAATCTGCTGGAGAAAGCGGCGCAAGCGTCGCTGGATTGCCATCCCAATAGCCTAGATAACGATTAGCTACTGCGCGCGAATTATGAAACTCTGAGCCGTGATACTGACGAACATTCCACTGCTGCTGCAATGACTCTGGAACTTTATATTCATTGTGCATTTCATTAATCGTGACGCCTTGGTTGGCAAGATGCAAAACTTGATTGTTTAAGTTTGCATAAGCGTCTCGTTGGGCACGCATAATCTCTTGAATTCTTTCATTGCCCCAGCGCGGCCAGTTATGAGAGGACACCAATACCTCAGCCTGCAAGCCAAAGCGATAGAGCGCTTGGTTTATTTGCTTGGACCATTGCAATGCATCTCTTACTAATGCGCCACGCAGAGTATAGATATTATGAACAGTTGCAGTAATGTTCTCTGCTGCCCAGAATATTTTCTGCTCAGGGAACCATGTGTTCATTTCCGCAGGCGCTTCGGTGCCGGGAGTATTCTGGAATACAAGTTTTACCCCGTCAATTGTATGCTCTTCATATTCATCTTCAATAACTAAGGTAGGCGCAATTAGACCGGTGGTGCCTGCTGCCAAGCCTTTGCCTATTGCTGAGTCTACTTGCCCAAAAGGACTAGATGGAATCGTGCGTCCATATTGCAAAACCGCCCGGCGTGACATCGCGGTGCCAGCGTAGACATTTTCTGAAATAGCTTCTTCCATGAAACCAGAAGGCGCAATAATCACAACCTCGCCGGCGTGCACGGCGTCCTCGCTAGTCACTCCCAGCACACCACCAAAATGGTCTATATGGGAATGGGAATAGACAACCGCTTTTACCGGACGCTCGCCGAGCTGCTCGTTAGCCAGCGCCAAAGCTGCTGCTGCCGTTTCACTAGTTAACAGTACGTCGAATATGATCCAGCCTTCGTCACCTTTTACCAAAGTCATATTGGCTAAGTCAAAACCTCTGACCTGATAGAGAAAATCTGGCACCACTTCATACAGGCCAAAATTCATATTCAAGGTGGCCTGACGTTGAAGCGAAGGATGAATGCTATCTATATCTTCGCCGGTAAGAAGAAAGTCATAGCTGGTCATATCCCATACAATATTCCCAGCAGCGCCTATGATTTGTCTGCTATCGGGCTCAGCAATAAAGCCTCGACTTGATTCAGCAAAATCCCGATCGTCCTCAAAGGGTAGCGTCTGCCTTAATTCACTTTGCAGAGCCTTGGTGAATTCACTTGGTGAATTTCCTTTCGGGTTAAAGTGATCTTGAGCGTCAACGCTTACTACTGAAAAGCTGGCGAGCAGAGCTAGGGTGAAATTTACTTTAAGTCTGGCAGTCATCGAAGTCTTCATAGGGGCAGAGTCCTGCTGGTGAGCTGTTAAATCAACGCCTTAAGTATACCCCGAGTTAAAGCTTACGTGGTCATCAGGCATATTTTAACACTGAACATTTTCGACCCCGTTTAAGGGGGGTAATAGGCGCACACTAAAAGTTACACTAAGCCATTGTATTTTATTAATTTTTATCCAGAAAGCACCCCAACGGTTGGCGCTTTATTTTTTATTGAGTTCATTGAGGCCGACGCGGTGGGTCGCAGATTTTGCGGCTCTTTGATTTCGTGACCCTATTGGTATTCGGCAGTGCTTATCTTCTGCTTCAGAAATTTACCCTAAGCCATTTCTAAATAAACGTTAACAATAGACCGAACGAGAGAGGTAGAGAAGCAGATCAGTAGGAGTGGCAAAAAACAGAAGAGTCTAAAGCGAGAAAACCCACTGAACAGAATTTATTGACTCTACTCAGCGGGCTCTCTTCATTCAGAAAGTGTCTCTACAGGTGAGAGCGCTCTAAAACAACATCCGCGTTTCTCCAAAGAGATTCAAACTGCCGTTTGATCACGATTGCTTCCTGCTCACGGCCTTGTGCTTCAACAGCTTGATACAGTCCAAACGTAGACCAACCGTTCTGTTGATTCCACTCAAGATCTTTCATATAAACTTTTTCGGCTGCCGCCGCGTCACCTTTCTCTAACAATGCAGCACCAAGATAAAGACGCATAGACTGTGACCAATCTGGTGGCTCGGTGTAGTTTAAGTTATCTTGGAACTCCACCGCGTGGCCGTAGTGAAGAATCGCACCATCTAGATTACCCTGAGCTTCTTCAATCTCGCCCAGCAGCGCATGCATGGCCAAACCTAAAACATGTGATGCTGGGGTTGGGCCAACCCCTGTATCGTCGACATTATCTGCACCCATCTGGGCTTGGATATTGGCGACCTCGGCTTTCGCTAAATCGATATGGCCTTTGGCTGCGTGGGCGCTGCCCATCACATAACTCCACATACCATCTAGATAAGGTGTGCCGCTATGAGACTGCTCTGAGCTAAGAATGTTGTCATATTTACCAAATACTTTATCGACAATCCAGTTGTGGGCAATTCTTTTTTGGCCACTACTGATAGCCGCGTCATCTCCAACATTCCCCGCACCGCTGCGTGCAGCCTCGACGGAAGAAGCATAGTTACCTTGCAGCATATTAGCGTAGCGAACAAAATCCAAAGCATGAGGCGCATGAATTTTGTGAGACAAGGGGTAAGTACCGATCATTGGGAAATTTGTATCCCCCCAAATTTCAGCAAACTGCTTATCCACCTCTTGTGAACGCTTATTAATATCAATGGCTTTTTCATACTCGCCAACTCGAAGATAGATATGGCCAGGCATATGCACCATATGACCGGAGATTGGCACTATACCCTCTAGCTTTTGGGCTGCTGGCATAGCCAATTCTGGCTGAGCAGAGCCTTCCATCAAGTGAATATATAAATGATTTGCACCTGGATGGTCATGCTCCAACACCATTGCTGCCTCTAAAGCTGCCTTACCTTCCTCAGTACCAACCTTGGCGGTACCATCGGCTTCCCAATAATCCCAGCGGGTTGTGTTCATATAACCCTCGCCAAAGATTGTCGCAATATCTGCGTCATCTGGGTATTTGGCATGTAATTTACGCATCGCATCCAAAAAAGCAAAGTCGCGCTCTACGCGGTCTGAAATGGCGTCTTTGTTGTACAACACGAACATGGCGTTAATCATGTCGCGTTCACGCTCGGTGCCATTATTGGCCAGATCCATGGCTCGGCGGATCGCTGCCAATCCCGCACCTTGCGGGTCATCTGGCATCTGAGCATAGCGGCTGTTGGGATTTGGTCCCGCGGCATGAGCGATACCAAAGTACGGCATTGGACTCTCCGGATCCAAACGAGCAGCTTCTTGATAAGAAGCTATGGACTCAGGAAAATAGAAGCTCCACGCCATACGTAAGCCCTGATCAAAAAAGGCTTGGGCCTGAGCTGAATCTGTTGTAATAGAACGGCTGTAAGTGCCACCGCCGGGGACCATAACTGCAAGGGGCTCATCTTGGGCGGTTGAAATCGTGGAAGCAACTAAAGTAGTTGCTGCTGCAATGAAGGTAATGATCTTGCGCATTGCACTCTCCTGAGTGGATTGTTTTAGTTTTTTAATGCTTTGTAACAAAATAGTATACTCCCATGGGCGGAATTTTCGACCCCAAAGGGCATTGGAGCCGGCGTTTACGGCTTTACCTGCATTTTGACGGCCAGCAATCATTTTGACTTCAGGGAGTGTTTAATCAAGCGATTTAACAGCATAAAAAAGCAGTGGTGTAATTCCGACCAAGCTGTTGATAAATAACCCCAGAGTGCTGGGTGGAATTTAAAAGCTCTTTTTGTGCTTGTTAGGATTATAGATAACTCTAACCCGATTGTTGCAATCAACTTCAATAGACGCTCGCTATTGTTTGAGGATAAACCTCGCGTTGCTGATGACTACAAAACCAAAGATGAAAGCCTTGAGCTTTCATAGCCCGCTCCGCCAACATGGCAAGAATTTGAGCCTCGAACGCATGTTGCTACTGTGAAGTTTCGATATTCGTGCCACCAGAGGCGTCTGTATTGAACTTTGTCATAGTGCCTTTTCGCATAGGCCAGCGTCTTACTTTTAACTGATAGATTTCGGAATAAGCATAAACAGCAAGCAAATAAATGATTGCCCAAAACCTAACTAGTTCTACATTAGCGTTAATGGATCAATTCCCGCTAAGCGTAAGTAAAAAAACAGGCCAACATAAACCCATTGAACAGCAAGTCAACGTGTCGGTGTTCTTGGTTCGGAGTAGCTTATTTCAAGTTCAGCATGTCCATGCTCATCCAAGGTGACGATATACACCCTATCGTAAACACGCTCATCTAGATCTTCAAAGCTTGTTCCGGCGAGCAAGTTCACAAGTCTTGGAATTGTGTTGGAGTGACCGATTACCAGTATTACCCCATCAAGAGTCTTCAGCTTGTCGACAATGAGTTGGCCCTCATCGGGATTATATTCCTCTACCGAAAGCCCGTGTTCATGAGCGGTTGGAGCCGCGGTGTCTCTGGTTCGTTGGTAAGGAGTAGAGAAAACATGAGTGACATTTTTGCCGTGAAGCATAGCTGCCAAGGTTTTTGACCGAGCCTGACCAACTTTAGTCAGTGCAGGATCGCTGGAGTCTTCAATGACTTTTTCTGCATGGCGTACCAAATAGAGGGTTGAACCATCAGCCGCTAGCGCTGAAAATGCCAGACTGAGCGACAGCAATAGTACAGTGAGTCGAGCAAAAGTATTTTTCTTCATGGCTTCTCTGTTTTTATTAAACGAGCTAATGCTCTTAGTTAGTTATTAAGAGTTTTAAATACCAAAATTACAATAACTGAGGTGCACCGAAAAACCCACAATTAGATTCGCAGATTTTATACTCATGCGATTTAATACTTAGACATTATTCTGCACTCTAGCGTATCTACACCTCATAAAGTTTTAACTAAATTAGCTTGAAAGCCATGCCTGCGCTTCCTTTTTTCGGTCTCTATCAAAGGCTTTTATCTCAAGCCCAGGGTACAAAGCTCCCTCAAATTCACTTGCCTTCTTCAGCCAAGATGTATCGGTCAGTACTGCCACACGGTCAAATTTTTTCATAAGTTCAAATAACGCAGGAAGACGAGCAAACTCAGCTCCAATTGCACTAAGTGTGGGTAAGTGAAAATCAATAATATTGTAAAGCATCTTACCATTTTCAATACCGCCTGACTTGCTAATTAGCTCGTCTACTCCAGCTTTCATAGCTTCTGCATTTAAGCTTCCGCTCAACTCAATATCTAACCGATTTTTGCCATTTGGTATTACTTTTAACATAAAAACTCCTACTGATTAGTCTAATTAGTATAGACACCCAGTCACTCTCACTTCACTTTCATAGAATTCGATACAAGGGCTTTCTCAGAATTGCTAGTCCATTTTGTATCATCAAAAGAAGCTGAAAACTTTGATCTGAATCACCGAAAGCGTAGGAGTGCTTAACCGGCCGTAGAACTAAGAGAAAGCTATTAACCTTACACTTAGATTTTTCAAAAAGTACACCAACATGAGCCTGTTCAATCCTCATTTATAAAATCTTGAATCAACATCAGCCCTAGACAAATACTCACTCTATCTAGTTCTAGCAGACTATATGTCTACTTTTTACACCAGCGCTAGTTCGGTCACACATTTACCTCGAATACCCCAATTATTTTTTGGTGATTCTTGGATCGTAATCTCGACATTTTGAGGTGAAATACCTTCTTCTCGCTCGATGTTCTCAAACAGCAAGCGGGTCAGTTTTTCTTCGCCTCTACAGTGCGGCATTCAAACATCTTAATGTCGATAATAGTGTAATTTTTATAACAATCATTAGGATAAATAAATTTAGACTGCTCAAGTGTGATGAATCGGTGAAACTTTTTTCAGGCGAATAAGATAGAGTCTCCGCGACGGCATCGTCGATAGCTATTGAAAACTGTCCAGCGTATTTGGATAGTGACGCGTTTAATCCATAGATTTTGATCTTTGCCATTAGCATTTTATATAAAAATTGTACGAGGCTAGCCTCATTAACAGTGCGACTGAGAATAAGTCACTTAGAAAGTGAGTTGCTTTACTTTGGCTAAATTTATTAATTTTGAGTCTGCGTAAATAAAGTAGAAGCTTGGCCTGACACGCCACAGAAGTCTCTCCCCAACACCATCATTCCAGTAATCATAGCGCTCAAACACCTCTTAATTGAATTACCATCTATACCCTCTCCTACCATCTCTTCGTCTTAACCGATGAATCGCATCGCTTATACAGTAGAAAATATGAAACCGTACTCCGCTCGCCGGCGTACACCAAAGTTCAGTATTAATCTGTATGATTTCCCTAAATTGATAAGTCATTCAATTTGATTAAAAATCCGCCGGAAATATGCTCAATCACCGAGTGCGACTGCTCGATATTAGGAAAGCTTGACCGAAACGTCAGAGTTCCTATGTTGACCACGTTGTATTGCCAACAGCCTTAACTGCTGTTTCCGTTAAGTGGAGTTTCTGCCTGTGTTTGCTAGAAGAAATTACGTTGCCATTTGTGCTATTTTTGCGGCCCTAAATGCCGGCCTTGTTTATTTTTTTCTCACGCAACAAAGCGATGTGTTTCATTCAGAAGACGCAGCGCTCGAGAACGCCCAAGTGGTTTTTTTAATGATCTCAACATTGGGTTTTCTCTTTATTATGCCCTTTCGACACACCGAAAAACCGATCCATATCGCCATATCCCTTTTATGTTTTAGTTTCATATTGCGAGAGCTTGACCTTGAAGACTTTAATGTTCCATCGTTCATTAAGTTACTTGGTAGTGGGCAAGGTAGAGTTTTACTACTAGCATCCTTGTGGGCTTTACTGGCTTTTTACGGCCATAAAGCGATCAAGAACAAAATCCGCTATTTAAAAACTTTCTTCTCCTCGCCACTATTTTCCGTGCTTTTTACCGCCTTTTTGATGCTGATTGCAAGTGCCGTGCTGGACAAAAAGATATTCAACATAGGCCAGTCTAGATTCTTTGAAGAACTAGCTGAAACAAATGCCTATATGCTGATATCTCTGCCAGTTATATGTCAAGCTGGTGACTGGGTTAGTGATAAGGCGAACGCCCTGTCTTTGAAACTTCTAATTTTCGTGAAACGCTTTCCGCCAATTGAGCGCAATGACACCGAGTAGGCTTAAGCCTTAAGCATCTTATTATAATTCGTCATTTTTTCGCTTTGTGTGAATCACTTGATTTTCATGGCTAGGCTACCTTCAATAGAGCACGCGAAACTAAATCGTAGGCTGTTAGGAAAGGGCCACAAGAATCTCACTGCTGTCTTTGGTTTTGGTTCACGGCAAATTTGGTGGATTTGAAATAACTCATTCTGCAAGCGCAGGTAGCCCTAGAGTACGATTAACTGACTTTGGTACTAGCGAAAACACTCTTTTTTACGTTACTCTTGCTGCGATTACTTAACCTTTAATTAGTTTGTCCACTCTAAAACCTGATCATACCGTGTCTAATTCCATTGAAGATAATATGCCTGATGTCCGCGATGGGCTCAATGCTAAAGAGCGCATCATTTTGTATTGCCTGTATGAGGCGCAGAAGGAATTCCCCAACCGCAATGTACCCACAGCCTTGCTCTATGGCCGAGTCATTGAGCATATGGATATGAATGAGCATGAATTTCAGAGTATATTGTCGAGGATTGCAGGGCTAACTAGAAATACACATTTATAACTGCGACGGGTCGCTACAGGATTAACTGCCGCGGCGGTAGCTGCCAATTACAAAGACCCGCTTTTTGGTGAGAGCAGCTCTCACAACGAACAATTTTGATGCTGTTACCACCTGAATCGTAGGGTAACGGTACGTTCACATTAACCACACTTTTCACATTGTTTATAGATAAAGATTAATTTAAAGGAATATAATCATGTTCTCAATGACGCAGATGGTGCGAAGAGCAGCACAAACTCAGCCAAATGTTTTAGCCACGGTTGATGGCGATCGATTCCAAACCTGGACTCAATTTGAGAATAAGATCGCCTGCTTTGCCAATGGCCTGCAACAGTTGGGCATCGGCGCTGACGGCTGTGTCGCTATCCTTGCACTGAACAGCGATCGCTACTTTGAATTCATGTATGCCACGCCTTGGGCTGGAGCGGTTTTTCAGCCTATCAACACCCGCTTGGCTGGTCCGGAAGTCGTGTACTGGCTAAACGATTCCGAGGCTACGGTGCTTTTAGTAGACAAGAATTTTGCGCCCATGATTGCTGCGATTAAAGACCAATTGCAACACGTCAAACATTTTGTGTTTGTCGACGATGGCGAATTGCCTAACGGGTATATTGCCTATGCTGAGGTGGTTGATAACGAGCCGGTAGCAGATGCTAATCGCCGAGATGATGATGCGGCAGGCTTGTTCTATACCGGCGGCACAACCGGTCGCTCAAAGGGCGTAATGTTATCCCATACTAATTTCGTCACCAATGCGCTGCAGTCTCTTTCGGTATTGGGAGTGGAAAAAAACAGCCGGATTTTACATGTAGCACCAATGTTCCATATTGCTGACGCTTTTGTATGCATGATGTCCACCGCCTTGTCTTGCTCGAACTACTTCCGCCCCGCATTTGAGCCCGTTTCGACCTTACAAGCACTACAAGACCATAAAGTTCAACGCTTGGTGCTCGTACCTACGATGATTAATATGTTGGTCAATCATCCTAATATCAGCGACTACTCCTTAGATTCATTAGAGTGTATTTGGTATGGCGCGTCACCTATGCCCGAACCGGTTATTCGCAAAGCGATGGAAGCGCTGCCGGCCGTTGATTTCTGCCAAGTTTATGGCCAAACAGAGGCGTCCCCCGGCATAACCGCACTATTACCCGAGCGTCATACTTTTGAAGGCCCCTTGGCAGGCAAGGTGAAGTCTGCCGGGCAAGCGCTACCTGCTATAGATCTGTGCATCATGGATGCTAACAATCAGAAAGTAGCTAATGATGTTATTGGCGAAATTTGTATGCGAGGCCCAAATATGATGTTGGGCTACCGCAACATGCCTGAACAAACCGCCAACACCATTGTCGATGGCTGGCTGCACACCGGCGACGGTGGTTATTTAGACGACGAAGGCTTTCTCTTTATTGTTGATCGAGTTAAAGACATGATTATCTCCGGTGGCGAGAATGTTTACTCAGCGGAAGTGGAAAGTGCGCTATATCAGCACGACGCGATAAACCAATGCGCTGTAATCGGTATTCCCCATGAAAAGTGGGGAGAGCAGGTTCACGCGGTTGTTTTGCTTAAAGAGGGGGCCACAACAGATGAAGCCGCTCTGATTACGCATTGCAAAGCACTGATCGCTGGGTTCAAATGCCCACGTTCCATCTCGTTTCAAAGTGAACCACTGCCATTGTCTGGCGCAGGTAAAATCCTAAAGACAGAGCTAAGAAAGCCATTCTGGGGTGACGGAGAGCGTAACGTTAACTAGGACAGATGCACCTAGCACCTAGCACCTAGCACCTAGCACCTAGCACCTAGCGTGCTTATTTTGTTCCCTTAATAAAAATAGGCAACCTAGGTCAGACTAAAAATTCAGCAATGACTTTTGATCTGGCCTCGGATGCCCTCCTAATTGCCCTCCCTATTGCTCGGTCAATTGACATTCCTTGTTACAGATTACTGCCTATCATCTGAATATGAATTTTGATAAACAACTGTATTAATCGACTTTCTCGATTCCCAGTTCAGCTTCTCGAGTTCAGGCCCATCAAAAAATTCTTTTACATAACCAATACAAAGATAAGCAATTAGCTTGTTTTCAGGTGGCGACTTAAGTATTTCCTTAACTGATTCGGGATTTACAATGCTCACCCAGCCCAGCCCTATATTCAATGCTCTTGCCATTAGCCACATGTTTTGAACAGCACAGACAACACTATATTCTCCAGCCTCTTTCATTGTGGTTTGACCTAAAACTGGCTTAACTGAAGGCTTGTAAAATACAGCAATATTTATCGGCGTCTCATGTATGCCTTCTAGTTTCAGTTTTGCATAAGCCGCTCGTTTTTCATCAAAAAACATTTCTTCTGCTTTTTTATTTTCCAACTCAAAACTATCGGCGATTAGCTTTTTTGTATTATTGTCGCGAACAATTACAAATTCCCAGGGTTGTGAAAACCCGACCGACGGGGCTAGTGAGGCCGCTAACAATATTTTTTCAATTACTTCGTCAGGCACTTCTTTTTTTAGAAATTTATTACCACGTACGTCTCTTCTGTGAAGCATCACTTCTTCTAGCAATTCTTGCTCGACGGATGTAAATGTTTTATCAGCCATATTTCATTTCTTGTAAAATATAATTTATAGAAAGCACTGGTTGAATATAAATTTTCCCTCGCTACGGGTAGTCACGGTTTACTGTCATCTTGGCACAGAATTTCTCGCCTGAATGTATTACCTAAAAATCAGTTAGCAACGCATTAAACGTGATTATAAGTAGCACAATAAAAAATCCGCGGCTCAATATTAAGGCAAGTTGCGAATCGCTTGTCGTTCGTTTAAACAGCCAATAGACAATAAATCCATAACTAAATAATTCACTAGCATGCTTGGAGATGAGCAGTGTTTTGTATCCCTCATCGAACCAGTCGCCGGCAGACCAATAGGAGAAAACCTGTCCCCATAATAACTGATAGCAAATTGAAAATGCTATCGCATAGAGCCAGAAAACTCTCCATAATTCACTGCCAGGTTTAGTCACGCTAAAGTCATTGTGAATAACACTTTACCGCGCCCAGCATAAGACGGTAACGCAGAGAGTGAAGAGTAGTCGAAATTACGTTTAGGCCCCTATTCATGTGATTAATCGTCAGCTTATCAACAGGTCAGATTCTATAGGTATAAATATATCCGCTGAATTAATTAGCGATGCCGCGGTCAGCATTTTTACCCCGTAAACCTCTACCGATGACCCCTTTTTAAGTTTAAGCCTGTCTGCCAACAAATCAAAATCACCATCACCTGAAACCAAAATAGTCGTGTCACTTTGGTCAGCATATTCCATCGCATCTAATGCAATGCCGACGTCCCAATCACCTTTCGCAGAACCATCTGAGCGTTGAATATAGGGCTTTAACTTCACTTCAAAGCCAATTGCTTTCAGTATATTTTGAAATTGCTTTTGCTTTTGGTCCCCTCTGTCGATGGCATAGGCGACCGCTTTCACAACCTTCCTATTTTGGGTCGCCTTAGCCCAGAACTTGTTATAGTCAAAGTTGCGAGCGTATGCTTGTTTGGTCGTGTAGTAGACGTTTTGCACATCCACCAATATAGAAATTTTTTCCATCCGCGTTCAACTTGTATGTAGAAAAAATGCTGGGGAGTCTGGAACTCTGCTACGTTAAAAAAATAAGCACCGTATTGCTGTTGGTTATCTGATTAACGTATCGCTGATCCCACTCTATTGACTTTCTTCATGTTCCTGTCGGCGAGCACCCGCTAATATTCCTGGTAACGCATAGTTACCTTCGTGGCAGGCATACTCGTATATTTGGTCTTTCACCGCATTCATCGGTAATTCACCAGTCCACGCCGTGGCGTAATTCTCAGGATCATCAATGGTGAATTTGTATAGAAGGGTTGAATCATCAAGACGCGAAAACCTCTCTGTTACTACCGCAGAAGAGGATAAGTAAAAGAAATGTCGCAAAGCACCGCGAAAACCCTGTTGCGAATTAAAGTTCGTGGTTTCAACTACCAGCGTGTCATCTTCGTAATGGCCAATTGAATCGCCCAACCACTTAGGAATGTCAGCATGTTCGCTGTCACGCATTCTAACGATCCTAGCATCGTGGTTCATCTCAGCCATGATCATTACATAGTCTTCGGTTTGAACGATTTGCTTATGATTGTTATACAACACTGGCAACATTGGAGGCCCTCCAGTGGAGCCAAATCCGACCAGACAGCGTTCCGCCATAGGCCGTGTTTCCGGACCCGCATATTCGTCAGTTTGAGCTCGACCACCAAAGATTTTTTGCAGCGCGCCCTCTGCCCAAGGCAAGCGACCGTTTACAGGTTCGACAATTATCGAGGTACGAATTTCACCGTTGATGGTTGCCATACGCTCACCCGGATCCATCCAAAAAGTGTTGTATCCGCCAATCGTACCTTCTGCGCCACCGATCCCATCGGTTAGGTTTGTGAGATAGCTATCTCCAGTTTGACCTATACGCTCAGCCTCTGCTTCGGTGATCACCAGTTGATCGCCAAATTGCTCCCCGCGTTCTAACATTGTTACGGTAGCGATATTATAAACACCTTGCAGATCAGGGGCACCGAAGCTGGTGCGAGGAGCCTCAAAATCTTGCGCCTGAACAAGACCACAGCACATACAGGCAACAACTAAAGCGTGAGTTTGAAAATGGGTTGGAGTAAAGGATCTCATAAAGTTTTCCTTGCAAATTGAACGTTGAGACGCGGTGTAGCGTTGATTATACAGTTTCAGCTGTGAATTGGGACACGCGTTGATGCTCGTTAAATCGATGAGCCAAGATATAAATATGTTAACAGGGATATTGGCTTCTTTGTTTTAGTAAGTCCTTAGTAGCTCTTTATTTCGCGCTAAGCTTTTATTCGATTTCTAAACGACAATCCTTAAGACCCGCCCTTAGACCCGCCCTTAGAACACTGGAAATTTTCTCACTCCCAACAATGCCATCAACACCTAGCTCCCTGCTTATTAGTGGGGCGGCAACTCCGGATCTTTCAATTATATTAGCAGACTACATTGGCAGACATAGTCACAAGCAACTCTTTCGATGTTTCCTGCGCATGGGGTGCTCGCGGGAACGTGTCTACACGCATTATAAGTTTATTTGGAAAATCTACACGGCTTACCGGCCAATCCTGACTAGTGGCGATTATTTTCGGCGCCTTGATGGCAGCAGAGTTGTATAAGCCTGTTCGTAGGCGCCCTAAAAGGCTAGTATTTTCATGTTTGGGTTTCGAACTGATACTCACTGTATCTTGCCCCAAATACATAAGGTTTTTTACTAAACTCGCCTTAACGAACCCTCTTTGAATTTGATTGGGTTTAGGGGACTAACAGATTGGTAACTCAAGCTTGATGCTGAAACTCTTTATGTGGCTAATTTATTGGTGCTCACTTCTTTTCATCAACAAATTACTTTCACATTCACAAAGCGTATTACTCCTGAATTATCACCACCTCGTTTACTGTAAGCAATCTACTGTCACCTAGCTCTAATCCATCTAGTACAAGATGCCCGACAGAGGCTCGATGGAGAGCCAACACTTGGTTTTGGAAAAAGCCAAACATTCGTTTAACTTGATGATATTTGCCTTCAGTTAGAGACAATCTGGCGGTGTGCGCGGAAAGTATCTCTAAATGTGCCGGCTGGGTTGTAATGTTTTCATATGCAAAATAAATTCCTTCTTGAAACGCAGCAACATACTCATTGTTTAGTGGTTTAGATAAGGTAACCTCATATGTCTTTGCAAGCTTTGTCTGGGGTAAACTTATTTTGCGTGACCATGCCCCATCGTTAGTTAAAAGCAGCAGCCCCGTTGTATTGAAGTCTAGGCGTCCAGCAATGTGCAGATCATCCTTCTGGGAGTGCTGGATAAGATCCAATACCGTGGCGTGTTTAGTGTCCTGAGTCGCGCTAACAACCCCCCTGGGTTTGTTCAGCATAATATAGACGGGGGTGTTATCTGTTAAGCAGCTACCATCTAATACGACACGAGTGAATTCAGTCACCTTTTGTTGAACTGAATGTGCCACCGTTCCATCCAAAGCAATCCGTTTTTGAGCAATTAACAGGCGCGTATCCGAAATCGAAAAAGCGCTGTTTTGGCTAATAAAACGATCTAGTCGGGTGGTCTTAGACTTCATGAAATAATTGTAATCCCAGCGAGGCACAAGGTTTTCCCGTATTGCAGGCCTTGTATCTTTTCTTTGTGTTCTAAAAACCGAGACTTATGGTTCCTGTTTGGGCCTGAAACGTAACGTCTGCTGAGTGAGAGAGTTCTCAGGGTTTTCCTGGTCACCAAAACATCCCGATCACAAGCAGAGCAAAGAGAAACAAAAGTGAAATCCCAAACACCCTTAATTCTGACAGAAAAGTAGCCTCTTAACTAAAACGGACAGGGGCACTGCCTATGCGATCGGTCGCCGCTGGCTGGATGTTGAAAATACAGGTCACTGGCGTGTAAGAGCAAGCGGTCGGCCTTCCCCTCGCTGAAATCACTGCTGTACAGATCACAGCCAAGAATTGGGTGACCTATTGATTGGCTGTGTATCCGTAACTGATGGGTGCGGCCAGTATGAGGATTAAATTGAACTAAGGTCCGCCGCGGTTGCTCTAGGCGCTGCATTACTGTGTATTCGCTTATTGCCTCTTTGCCAGTGATATTGCATATTTTTACCCGCGGAAATTGGTTTTTATCCTTCGCAATGGGCGCGGTAATCTCACCATGATCGTCGCCAACCCAGCCCTCTAGCAGAGCTAGGTAACGTTTTTGAATTGTACGGGCTTGAAACTGTTTGTTCAGATGTTGCGCAGACGCTGAATTGAGCCCCACGAGCATAAGGCCCGATGTCCCAAAATCTAGTCGATGCGGCAGAATTGCCTTTGGAAAGGCAGGACTCATTCCGTTTTGGCCGTGAACCAAACGGTAATGGACCGAATCCCAATTGCGAGGGTTCTTACCCGACAAACTAAGCAGCCCGCTGGGCTTATTGATCAATAAAATATCATCATCTTGATACAGGATTTTCAGTAACGCGTCACAACTCGGCGCCAAAAAATCATCGCCAGGTAGAGTCGCCTGGGTTATATCAGACATTTAGTATTCCCCGCTTTTGATAGACATAGCGCTCTAATTGCCCGCTATTTGTCTCCTGCGCCACCGTTTTGCTCCAATATTCTGTCTGAGCCAATATTCTGTCTGAATAGACTCGCATAATTAACTTAACGTTTAGGCGCTTTTTCTAACTTACCGATGTTTGTACTGTGTTGGGCAATAGCCTCTACTCACATCCTCACTTCGAAGTTTTACATGCTTAGTGGCCCGCCCACTGACTCTTTGTCGCCAAACCCTAAAACTCCTAGGTTTTAAACTACCGCGCATAAATTTGATGACTTGCGACTCATTCATACTGAACTGTTCTTCTATGGCCTCAAAAGGGGTACGGTCTTCCCAAGCCATTTCTATAATTCTCGATTCTTCTTCCGCGGTAAGCAGCATTAATAGGGTCCTAAGTTTTTATTTACAACAACGTTATTCATACGAGCGTTGGCCAAACATAGGCCACTTCTTGACTAGTTTGTTATCGCTGGCACCCGGCATTCATGTATGCGGCTAGCACTATGTGACGCTTTTGGGGGCGCGGTATGTTTGGACACCGCTGAGGCAGCAACTATCATCCTGTACTGGGTTTCACGCCTTCGCACAAAACAACTGATTGGGCACCCGATCGCTCGATCATTTTCACTATTACAGATTGAATAGTCTCATCCTCTCGTATCTCTTTTACCGCGGTAAATCTTTCGGTTTGAGGCTCTGCTCCTTCTTCCAGCACAAGCTTCAGAATAACTTCGTTTGCAAAGCTATCATTTGGCCCCAAATAAGTTATCGCAATCGTTGGGTAACCCTGAAATCCCATTTTAGCTTTTTTAGAGATTCTTTTTTTAGATTTTTCTAAGTTCATAATTACCTATTCTTTTTTACAGGGAGATGCGCCCATATTAATATCTCCGCATTGTGCAACTAGTGGAGACTTTCTAAATATACAATTAGCACAGTTGAAGAGAAGACGCGCGCTTTAATATTTAAAGCCCCTCTACAGCCCTTAGCATAGCTCACAAAATCGTTACCAAGGCACACTGACAAACCCAGTGTACGTGTCTTTGGATACTACAACCCGAACCGACCCGCATCACAACTTATCTCTCCACCACTGAACAGCTCTATAAACTGACCTGCTCCGCCATATTTTTGCCTGCGCAGGTCATGATAGAGCTCATCAAAGCTAGGGTTTAGAGTGCCTTCATAACTTCGAGCGTCACCGCCACGCTCAAGCATCACCTCGTTTGAGTCCAGCAGGTGACTCAGTCAATAAGACTCTGAGTCGCCGTATTCTCTCCATGGGACAACCTCATTATCGACTCTGCGAACTCAGATCCGAGTAGACTCGCCATCCTTTCGGGCCCTCTCCAAGGCCACTACTTCTCATTTGAGCTCGGATGCTATTATCAGAATTGCAATGAGTAAGACTGCCATTCCAACTAGCAGTCCTAGAAACCAATAAACATACTCCATAGGCTTTGCTTGTTAATGTCTCATACGTGTAGTGACAGGATTGAAATAATTATTTGAATATCTCACCAATTGAGGAATGGGGGAAGGCAATACACAATGGAAATAAAAGAAAAAACGCAGCGAAACTTAGTGTTTAGTCGCTTAACAATGACTCGAAAAAAAAGCATACTTAAGCTATCTGGTCTCCAATATCGTTGATTTTTTTGAGATAGTTACAGTGCATATTTTTGAGATATGACAGAAATTGCATAGATGCAAGATAGGTAAGTAATAGGTAAGTAATAGACAAGATAATCACACAAGCCAACCCACGTGTGAGTTTAGTGGAACAATCATCGCCGTTATTGATTCTAACGATTGGCTATTTATTAACACAGAGCTCTAAAACTAAAATGCCGCTAAACCACAGAATGCGTATTCTCAGGCTAAGCTCAGAGGAACTATATTTAATCCCTCTGAACTTTTAATGGGCCATTTTATACAGGCTAAACTTTAGCTAGCGCCGTTATTACGGCCTCTTCGAAGCAAGCGCGATTGGTTACATATTCTGCAAGCGAACCTGCATTGCTTAACCGCTGTGGACCACAAACCTCGGAGGCTGCACGGCGAATCTGACGCTCAAGTTCGATACGACCCAGGACAGTAGAGGCTTCCACTGGGTTGTAACTGACTACCACTTTGTTGTCTTCCACCTTTTCGATTTCCACATCGGCACTTGCTAATGAAGGGATAACGAGTGCAATCGCAACTGCTATTGAATAAATCTGATTTTTCATAATGCTTTCTCCAAGAATTTACCGTTCTATCAATTTAAGTCAGGTGCGCACCCTTATTTACTAAGACGACCACAAAAGAGAAAGGTTACTAAAGAAGTAATAATAATTTTTATCTGTTGAATTGAAAGCAAGGAGTTCTGTTGATTAACACTTGTCGCTTATGAGTTATCCCGCAACACAATTTCTCGCAGTTAAGGAGTCCCTGAACGAGACTTGTCAGGAATAGGCAAATAGGCGGCGCCGAGGGAAACACAAACACACTAAGTCTTCGGCAGCTTATTGGTAGACCAACCGGATGAACAGCCTAACTATGGTGAGCGCGGCAAACAACTATCATCAAATTTTTATTACTTTAGGCCCAAATAGAAAGCCAAGCATGTTACCCATAAGATATTTGTACATTTTTTCTATTTCTTGTTTAGAAACAGCCCCACCTTGTACCAGCATCTCAAGCCGCTGCGCCGACTCTTTAACGATATATCCTGAAGGTTTGAAACCATTCTTTTCATAAAATGCTTTGCGCTTTATCCTCTGTTGGTGGTTCTGTGCTTTCTCGTCGAGCTCTTCAATGTTTAGAACAATTCTTTTCCCAGAATGCAACTCTCTCATTAAGTCCATTACTTTGCTGCCGTAACCACGAGAACGACACAGTTCTGATATTGCAAAAAATTGCACAAATACAATGTCCATATACTCAACGTCGTAGATAAAGCCGATCCAGTTATCGTGCTCGTAGATCATATTGAATCCTGCTTTCCCGTTTCTCATTCTATATCTAAGAATCTGTGACGGCACCCGCTGAGCATCAGGAAAAGCTTTTTCATATAGATCGAAAACGTTTGAATAATTTTCATCTTTTTTGCTAAGCGTTCTAAAATTGATAGTCATTTTTGACACTCTAATCAGCGTAAATAGTAGTAGCTCGCAGCACTTCCATTCTAGCTTACTATTTAGCTTCGTTTTTATTCAGAGACTTAACTACAAACAATCTGTAGATTAATAGAAACTAAGAAACGGGGAACGCTGGCTATCTAACGTAATTCGACTGCGACCGCATTTTTTACGCTATTGAGTGACGCGTGTGCCCAGAGTCTCATTCCACACCTGTGCATCATTCGCCATCCGAATCATCTTGATTTTCTAGCTCGTCGAACTTAGCTCCCATAGTAGGGTTGCGCCGTGTTAGCTTCTTGATCGTGACATCCTGTGCTTTGTCGTTTGCAAGACGAAGGTTTCGGTCTGTACTAAGTAAAGCATCCTTTGTTTTTTGCAGATGGTCGATAGACTTATCAATCTCATCAATTGCAGTCTGAAATTTCTTTGAGGCGAGGTCATAGTTCTTCGAGAATGCTGTTTTAAATTTGTCTAGATCACTTTCAAAACTTGTAATATCGACGTTCTGTGCCTTAACAAGTTCAAGCTCAGTCTTGTATTCTAGCGACTTCATCGAGGCGTTACGTAGCAGAGTAATGATTGGAAGGAAAAACTGCGGGCGCACGATGTACATCTTAGGATAGCGATGGAACACATCAACGATCCCTGAATTGTAAAGCTCACTGTCTGGTTCGAGAAGGGAAACCAGCACTGCATACTCGCACCCCTTCTCCGTGCGATCTTTGTCTAGCTCCTTAAGAAAATCTTCGTTCTTTTTCTTGGTTGCAGTGGTATCGGTTTCGTTCTTCATTTCAAACATGATCGAAACAATCTCAATACCAGCATCATTTGAGTCGCGAAAAATATAGTCGCCTTTGCTACCGCCGCGAGCATCATTATCTTTTTCGAAGTAGGCCCTGGGAAAAGCTGTTGCGCGAATACGATTGAACTCTGTATCGCAGTGCTGCTCTAGGGTTTCGCCAACCATCTTAGTCGACAGCCGAGCCTTCATATCCCGAAGGCGTTCAATCGCATCGTCGCGGTCCTTGATCTGCGTCTGGTACTTGTCCTTTAGCGACGTCTCGGCAAGCTGCTTTTCAAGCTCAGCATGCTTGAGACCATTCTTCAATTCATCGCGCTCCTTCTCCAGCACACTTACTGCACTGGTGATCGCGACCTTTTGCTCCATTTGAGTGGCGTCGAGCTTGGCTTGTAAATTCTGGATTTCTCTATCTTTCGTTGAGGCCGTCTGTTGTAGCTCTTTGGTAAGCTTGGCGTCAGCAAGCTCCGCTGCTGCTTGCTTATCGCGCTTGGTCTGCTCAAGCTCACCGGCTAACGAATCCCTTTCTTTTTCAACTTTACCCAACGCCTCAGTCACCGCTAATTTCTTCGTTACTTCCCCTGCATCCAATGCAGCATTTAGCGCTTGAATCTCGGCATCTTTAGCGGCGACGGACTTTTGCATTTCGCTACCAACTTTGCTCTTTGCGAGTTCTACCGCAATTAGCTTGTCCTTCTCGGCCAGCTCAAGCCGGTCGCGCAACTGTTGCTCGAACTCGTTGTCACGAACCTGCTTGATGATATCTGCATACCCGGATTCGTCAATTTTAAATGCCTTATCGCAATGCGGACAGATGATTTCATGCATGTCTTATTCTCTCTTATAACGAAAATTCGTATTCAATTCAGGGACTCACGCTTGTGGCCACATAATTTGTATGAAAATCTCTATAGAAGCTGGTTTAAGTTAAGCGTCCTACAGAGGGTAATTTTATTTAATCACTACAATAGGTTGATAGGTCAAATACTATGTTGACCTCGGTTATCTTATTAACTTATCGATGTCCCCAAGACCTACAGCTCAATTACAACGACAGCCATTGCTCCCAAGTGATACTTCTTCCAGGATATGCAGGCTTTTCAAAAGCCCAATCCTCAGAGACCCAGTCTTTGACAGTGTTAAATAAGATTGAATCAAGTCCGTCGCTCACAACATCGGCTCGAACCCACATTGTAATATCTGCATCAAATTCTCCTTTGCTAGTTGGATTAATGTAGATACAGCCGATCACACGCTTTTCATCTAGAGTTACCACGGTATACGCAAAGGTCGATCTCATTTGAAACTCTTTTTGGTGCCAGCCCAAATCAATCAGGTCTTGTTCAAAGGTTAATTGTGCCGATGGCCATGACTCATTTGGACCAAAAACACCTTGCAAATGCTCTAAGCTGGACATTACCGCGTCATAATCTTTTACTACGTCGTTTACTGTAAGAGTCCTTATTCTAAAATGTTCATTCTCAAATACAGCTGGCACAGCGAAATCCGCTGGCACAAATGGACGCGACTGTGCCTGTGAATTGCCTGACACACCAGCTAGTAACATTATCAATACTCCAATATTCAAGATTTTCATTTAAACTCTGTTCTCTAGTAAATGTTTACAAAGACTGCCATTTGGACACAAATAACGTACTTTGGACTTGCCGCATAAGTGTCGCAATACGCGCCCCAATCGATTCATTATAACGACCAAATCGACTTTACCCAATATTCCCACCATTTCAATAGGGCAGTTGCTAATTCAACGAGACTTTTCTAGAATCGCTTAATCCTAATAATTTTTTTCAATCAGAAACTTATTACGACAAAGATTATTTTTCCAGCCAATCGTTAATGTAGCGCTGCGCTCTAGAAAATAGACATAGAATTCAATAGGCTATGATTTTTCGTCCTCAACAAAACTAAGTAAGCGTACTTTGCCCAAGCTTTTGAAACTGTATCTATATTTAGCTTGTGTCTGCTTAACCATCAAGAAGACATAGCTGCCCTAACTTAAAATCAGGCACTGTGATTCTTAGTCTAGCTCAATAATCATATGCTGAGAAAAACATTAGATCCGTATAAATTG
>Ga0208413_1000545_pt1 | contig 28011 bp, 39 predicted proteins | sample AntAceMetag02UKD_FD_184761 | JGI IMG/M metagenome (GOLD analysis project Ga0208413, IMG submission 184761) | Saline lake microbial communities from Ace Lake, Antarctica - Antarctic Ace Lake Metagenome 02UKD (SPAdes) (version 2) | ecosystem: Environmental > Aquatic > Non-marine Saline and...
GGTGTTGTTCTATTATATACTGATTTTAACACGTCGACAATGTAATATCCATGTGAATCGCAAATTATATTTACCTGCATTTTAGGAAACCCCTTGATATACACTTCAAAATCCGCATTACTGGGGAGGGTTGTATATATTGGTGTTTTTTCACATATACACTCTTCATGATACCCAACACCCGGGTGTGTATGGTATGATATTTCCGAATACCACACCTGTTCAATTTCACGCGTGTCGACTGTGTTTCGTTTTTTTGATGTAATCCTTGTTGGTGTACTAAATTTGAAATTATCATATTCGATACCACCTGCATATTCCCACCGCTTGACAGAAGATATCTTACTTATCTCTTTCAAATTGTGCACTACTTCATGAGACAATTTCATTCTTTGTCTTCTTAACACCGCATTTGGACGTACGACCCCTAATCTCATTGATATCTTATTATATACTGAGAGTTTATCGCGTCTTGTTTTTAACTATAATCCTACTGTTCGTGTCTGGGGCGAAATTAAGGAAAAAGGAACGTATCTGTATACTATTCTTTTTAGCGAGCTCGTTAATTTGGTTAATGGTCGCGACACCATCGAGTAAGAACGGAATCATGTCCATGAACGTTACATAAAATGTCGTACATACACCACGGGTGTTACCCATTTGGAGATCACGACCACCATAATATCTAACTTTGCGACCAGGTATTTTGAACATCTTTCTGAGAATTGGAACAACCTTTTTACGCATAGTCTTACCCCAAATGGAAGTTTTAGACGCTTCCCCGTGTGGATCAAATACCCATATTCTTCTATTTTGTGGGTCTCGGGGGTCAACTAAAACACTAATTGCATGCCCTGAATTCTCATGTCGTAATCCAATCATGAAAAAATGGACCTGTTTCGTTGGAGTTATTCTCGAACCCGAATTATGAATCTGTCCGAAACGGTTAATGATCGTAGGAATATTTTTAACAATACCATATTGATTCGTATCGATGTTGTAGTCCAAAAATGCCGAAACAATATCCTTGTTGTCAAATGTTTTTTTCGCTCTCTTCATATATCTGGGAATACCCGCGTAGTGACACCCCAAACCCCTACCAATTTCAGTGTTTGGTAAATTGACCTCACGGGACCGTGTTTTCTTGGTTTGTTCGTTGTTATTGTTATCCGATTTACGTTTCCTGGCTTGTGTGGGTTCTACGTTAGTCATGTTGACATTACCATCATTGTTTCGGTTTACCATGTCGAGTTTTTCAAACTCATTCGCGAGATTATTTACAATTCCCGCTTGTACGTTTCTCATCAATTGTCTAACTTCCCTTCTTCGCCCAACTTTCCAAGCTTTTTGTATTTTTCTCGCAGCTTCATTTCGAACACTTCTAGTGAATGCGTTCATATTCGTTATTCTAGACACAATTTCTTCCAACTCTCGATCCTGTCTAGCTATATTTCTCAAAAAAGCACTTGACTGAGCCATCTTAACATATATAGAGAAAATAATACATTTTTTGTATATGGTAAATGACATTGATATAGAAGATATGATGAAAGAGGTATATTCTGAACTGGGTCCTGGTTACAGTGAGAGAGTATACCACAACGCGGTGGAGGTTATATTAAGGGAAAAGGGAATCCCTTATGAATCTGAACGTCACATTCTTGTGAGGTTTAGAGGACACGTGGTGGGGCAGTTACGAGCTGACATTATTATTAATAATCATATCATTCTAGAATTAAAGGCTATTAAGACTCTGACTGACGGGATGGAGTTACAGGCTCAAAAATATCTTGACTTGACAGAACTGAAGACGGCGTATCTGGTGAATTTTCCTCTTCACCCGGGTCGAGAGGTTGAGGTGCGGGAGATTCAAGCGCTGCCATTGGAGGAAGTACATGCGCCTCCAGATCATAGAGGGCGAGAAGAGCTGGGTCGTCCATTATATACTATCATTTAACCGTACACTTAAGCGAGAAAAATATAATCCAAGCCATGAGAACGTCAATGCTATAATGCGCTCTCGTGGAAATGGTCACGAGAGATGAAATCATTGGGTACACGGGGAACAATCCTTTATTTAAAAAGTAAGATGTCACGATATTGAATGTCGTGTGCCCCGAGAACATGTAGTCGTTACAGTTTGAAAGTGGGTTATTCTGGTTACATGGTTTATTTTTCGCTCTCGGAAATTGAGTCACTACATTTGACAATGCCCTCATGAAATACATCATGGTCAGAAACGATATGTATTTTTTTTGGTTTATATTTTTCCAGTTGAGTACCAATAGAATGAAAGGCACTAATAAAGTGATATCATGTAAACTCTCATAATTACTCAAATCCGGTAAAATATCAAAACCGACATCCCGTATCTGACCACCAAACCCTTCACCACGTGGTTTTGATATTAATCTTCCGACGAGTGTATTCAATAGGAGTGCGATTATGAAAAGGATCCACATTATTAATACTTGACATTTTAATGTACACAGGTGTTCCACCACTCGGTGGTTTTCTACAAAAATTCTTACATGTACAACAATCTCGTGGATTCATGAGTTGTCTCTTATTCACATAACACGTGTAAGGTAGGTAAATATCTTTTTTGAGTATCCTAATAATCCTGTCTATCAAAATCATCTTATAATAGTTTCTCTTTCACCCAATCTCTATCTTGTTTAAAAATTTTAGAGAGTTTGCGATCTTTATTCTTAAAAAGAATCATGAGTGCGTTGAGGCGGCGAAATAGACTGAGGGGTGGTTCGCCTGAGCGAATAACACGCATCAGTGCGCGGTGACGCGCCAATATACTCTTGTCCTTTACGTCTTCATATCCATGTTCACTGAGATACTTAGAATTACTTATCTGGATTTTAACCATGTAGACAATAGCCATTTATTGTACCTCTATATTATTTTCAGTTCTTACAAACTGGGCATGTATCAAAGTTGTCAAAACATTTCAGACACGCAAAGTGTGAACATTTTCGCATTTTCACACAATCCATCTCTCGGATACATATCTGACATTTATCACGTTTGAATTCCAAGGGTTTGTTTTTAAATCTCCAAAAACATCTACTACATACTTTCAATCCTTCTCGCATCATCTTACGACACACTAAAAAATTGGGACATTCTTCATTCGTCATTTAATTATACTGTCGGAATAAATTCCCAACTAAGTTTTTCACAAATCTTTTTCCATATCATATCTTGTTGATATAACTTCTCTTTAGATTTCAGAAGTGGAAAGTATTGGAGATATCGATCTTCACTCAAGAGTTCACAAAATTTGTATAAAACATACGAATAACTAAGGAAATTCTTCCTCTCTGTCGGGCAATTATCGTCGAACGGTTTTTGGATATCCTTAAACATTATGCGAAGACACTCTTCAAGTTCTTGGGGCATGTTTGGGGGTTTGATACCAGTTAGAATGTTGGTTATGTAGGGTACATGTTCGTAGTATTTATTTAGTCTCAATTTTTTTAGGAGACCTCTAATCTTTGCATATGTAATGTCTTCAAGATTTTTGATTTTCATCTTTCGTAGTTCCACTCTCAATTGGTCCATAACTTCAGTCGGTATTGTAGTGCTCTCTTGTGCTTGAAACTGTGATAACCATTCATTGAAATGATTTTCTCGCTTGTACGAATAGTTTACGATCTTTTCGGACGTTTCTTGTTCTTCTCTGTAGGTGAGTTCTTGGTTGATGTGTACGGCGACAACTATACCACACCCGTCACAGACTAAGTCACTCGTGTCTTGAACGTGGACGATATTACTGTACGAACAATATGGACACGCGTCGTCGTCGCGTTCACACTGTCGGTAGATGTTCTGTTTTTCTACATCTATGAGATAATCCGTGAATATATCCTTCCTCGCGAGACCGACGGTTTCTTTCACGCTGAACACGTTGTCGCTGTGTATCCTATCATCCACTTGACTCAGATGTCTTTCGATGAAGGGCATACATTTAATGATATACTGGGACATCTCAGACTCGTATTTCTTTTTATTAGTCGGGTCTGTCTGTATGAGACCAGACCATTCTTCTATTTTATTATTATATCTACTTAAAAAGTTACCTTCCATTCTTTATATAGATGCTGACTAAACTTTTAAGTACTATTTATTTTTTCTATAAAAATTTGACCACTCCGAGAGACTACACTATCCTATCCGAAGAACTCGAGTACAAGATAAATTATGATTTGAAATACCATCTCGAGGATACGTTCTGGAAAGAGGAGAGTAAGGATTGGGATGGTATACTCGAAGAGTTTTACACGGTCGTGACGGGTCGTGACTTCAGAGACACGTTCGTACCAGAAAATGTCGAAAATGTTATATTGCGGATTAAGTACTACTTTAACGGTAAAGTCTATTCAGCGATTTCCAACGACATTCATTTCCGACTCGGGAAAGACGAAGAGACTTCTATGCAGTTTATGATCCCTTTGAGTAGTGCCTGGATAGTCGATCACGATGATAAACCATTGAAGAACATTACTGAAAAGGTGAAAAGGTACTCGGGTCCCAGACACGATTTTCACGGACAAAAAGTTCCGTTGAGGGATTTTCTCTATTATGAACCATACTATCTCGAGGAGCGGTTTCCAAAGATCATACTGAAAAACACCATGGGTATGAAGAAAACACTATCGACTCTGGAAGGATACACTACAGATCTTCGGATACCTTAGTCGCCAGGTAGAATTTAAGTTCCCCCAAGTTCGCGACGTTGTATTTTAAAATCAAAAACCGATTACCATTTTCCTGTATAATTTGCACAGACGCACACATACTCGTCGCCTTTGTAAAGATATTCAAGTATTTCAAACTGTATAGCCCGACTATTTTGGGACTTTCTTCTGGACACTCGATCGAGGTTTCCTGATTCGCAAAGTCCCCTTCACATTTTAGGTGAATCATGTTCCCTTCGCGTCTAATTTCAATTTCGGATCCCAGGTTGGACATGTCCCGACAGAGTCGTTGGAAATCGGCGGACGGTAGAGTCGTTATCGTGGACAACTCGACATCGGGAACTTCGATGTGGTTCTCGTTGATGTCGAGCAGTTTAAGTTGAAATTTCGTACTCGTCTTTTTGGATTCACTCGTGATTTCGATATCCATAAACTCCTTGGAATTGATTTCAATCTTGATGACATCGTTATTCGTGATCGTTTTCATGATTTTGAAAGTGTTCGAGATGTTGATACCCGCGATGATCTCTTCCTGGTCACATTCGTATTCCTCAAAATTGTCGGCGGTCAGCACTAAATCGATGAGAGACGTTCTCGCCGTGTCCAGTGTGACCACGTACATACCCTGTGGTCTGAAATAGATGTTCACATCGTTCAATATGTCCTTGAGCACTTCAAAAATTGATTTGAAGGCGGATGCTTGTATTGAAACTAATTTCATATCTATTAAGAAAAACGCACTACATCTTTAAATCCGTATACACATCTCCTTTGGACACATCTCGGCTGATCTTTTCCTCCAACTCTTTAGTCATCGCAGGCTGGAGAGACTGACCATAATTGTCTAAATAAAAGTGTCCCGAATCCCGATCGTTACCGTCCAGAGTGGACATGGAGCATATAGAACTTCCAAACCCTCCGTGTTCGATATCCTTCTTGGGGAGAAGAGACTCGAGCCAGTTTTTGATTTCGTTACCCACGAGGATCTTTCCATTCTTGGTTAACATGGTGGGTACACGTGTGATCTTACCCGCGTACTCGCTCGGTATACCCATCGTGTTGACGTTGTGGTACTGCACGAGCTGTTTCAACTGCTTATCACTGTTAATGTACTGAACTAAATCCATCGAGTGTTTACATCTCGGGCTGTAAATCAATAGCGACATCTATTATGTATAGGGTATTTTGTAAAAAAAAATTAACGCATTATAGTAAAAGATGACTACGTTCAAGATCGTGATCGGGATTCTATTCGTCGCGGTCCTCCTGATGATGTTCAGGCGTGAGACGTATTCCGAATCGTTTGGATTTTCAGGCTACAAGAAACCAATCAACTATATAAAACTGAATGATCCCAGCCCAGACTATTCAGGGTACTCGTTAGTGGAGAGTAGTGTCGACAACGACCTGATGGAACGTTTCGTGTTGGAGACGAATAAGGAATTGTTCAAGCGCCTCGGCTTTTCCACGTACATCATCGAGACGCAGTCCGTCAAGACGTACGAGGGGAGTGGGACTAAAATGTACGAATGCGTGTTCATGGTCGTCAAGAATGATGGATTCTCGTTCGGTTTCGCCGTGATCGCGTCATTCGAAGAGACTGTCGCAGGAAAGATTCGTTTACGGTCGCTCCGATCTCAGCCTCTCAGTGACCAGGCCCCCGATAACATTAGTGTGTACACCAAGGGTTCGGCTGGTAAAGAGTTTGTGGAGTACAAACTCATCAAGGAGAGTGCCATGCCCACCATGGATGGGTTAGATTCGGCGAAAAATAAATTAAGTTAATTGTAATGATCAACATCAATGATATTATACGAATTGATGAGAAGAAGAAAAAGTTGAAAAAGGAATTGTATATGAAAATTTATGAACAGTTTTCTTCAAAGATTAAACAATCAGTGGAACTGGGTCACAAACAAGTATTTCTCACGATACCCATATTTCTCATAGGATACCCAGTCTACGATAGGAGTGCCGCAGCCAGATACGTAGTGAGACAATTTCAGAATGGTGGGTTTGAGGTTCATTTATTGAGTGATGTCGATATCTACGTATCCTGGAACATATCCAAGAAGAAGAAAGTGGTACCCGAAGAGATGGACGATGACGTCGAATTCCCAAATCTCATGAACCTCAAGAAGATAGCGAACCAATACAGGCGAAACGGTGCGTAGTAAACTTTTAATTTAAAACCCAATTAATCATAAATGGACAATTTGAATATACTGGTCGAGGCGAAGAAGGAGTATCTCGGACAAATGTGTATGATCATGTGTCCACCTATGATTGACGTTTTTTGTGATATGTACGATGAATCTACGAAACTTTCCAAAGGGCGAAACGTTCTGATCATGTTTCAGAAACTACTCAAAGAAGTTCCCAACTGGTCGAACGCCATGTCTAAGCAGCACGCGGATAACATCGCGAATCGGTGTGCGTGGTTTAACGATCTCCTGGCTGCCGTATTCGTCGCGTGTACGAAAATTCTCTCCTCGGTTCGACTCAAGGCGGATAACAAGAAGATTTCCTTGAAACTCCCCACGAACGAAGTGTTCATCCAGACCTGCTACAACAACATCGCGAAGGATCTGTATCGCGACCCCTATATTTTCAGTGAGGAACAGAGCGTTTACAACAGGGATGAGAAATTGTCGACCCGTTTCTGTTTGTGTATCGAGAGTTCCGTGAAGGAATTGATCCCCGTTCAGCAGATTCTTCAGACGTACATGTCTCAGGAGTCTAGGGATATCGATCTCGACGGTGAGGTCCAGGATACCGAGGATCCCGAAATTTTCGACGGTCCCGAACCCATCCCTGAACCAGAGCCCATGATGATGGAACCAGAGCCCACGATGATGGAACCAGAGCCCGAGGCAGAGTCCATGTCCGAGCCTGTCATGGAATCTCAGGAGCTAAACGAATTCAAGACTGTCCCGGGTGTTCAGTCACCTTACGTCGAAGAACAGGAGGATGACGTGTTATTCGGTGACGCACCAGAGACCCGTACAAAAAAAGTTGGGTATAATTAAATGGAACTCTCTGATTATTTACGTGACCCAGTCTACGCCGCTCTCATCGCGGGTGCGACGACAGCTGGATACATTCATCTCAAGGCGTATCTGAACAACGAAGGCAAATTGGAACTGAATCAATACACGAAGCCCGCGGTACTCGTCGCGATTCTCGTCTATATGATCGTATTAAACGGTCTCGCTAAAAAGGAGACCATTTCTAATGAACCTTTCTAACTTAAAGAGTACACTTATATAATAAGAAAATGGCGTCCATTTCCGCGTTTAACGACATGATGGGACAATTTCTTGTGGAATTGCACAAGTCTTTTCCAGATGAAAAGAATATCAAAAAAATGTTAACGTCGTTCGATCTTATTCGAACCACTTCCCCCAAGCTCATCGTCGATGGTTTCATGACGAGTGTAGCCCCTCACGCCGATCGCATCTCAGCGAAGGATGAAGATTTCATTCTCGTCCACTCCACTGAAATTGATTTTATCAAAGAGATTGATCTGAACGGTCTGTGGAAGCGTATGAACAAGGGTACTAAAGATGCCGTGTGGCAATATCTTCAAACGCTCTACATCCTCGGCACGACCATCCAGTCCGTGCCTGAAGAGACCCTCAACATGATCGAGAAGCTCGCCAAGGAATGTGCCGATAAGATGCAGAGTGGTGATTCCGAAATTAACCAGGATGCTCTCATGAAAATGATGTCTGGAATGATGGGCGGTCTACCAAAAAAATAAACCTCGTCTATATTAAATGAAAGTTTGGTTCGAAGATCCTAAAGAACTTGTCAATACTAAAAAAATATTAGACTTCTGGCCTAATAGTAAACAAACACCAGAGGATAGAATTAACGCGGCATCGCGATTCGTCATTTATACCACGTGTATCTTGTTCCTCACTCGCCGCGATCCGCGTATGTTCATCTTGGGTATCACTGTTTTGTCCGTCATCTATGTGATGTACAAGGCGAATCTCATCAAGGAACCTTATGGAAATACCACGGTCGAACCGACGTGTCAGCGACCCACCATGGAGAACCCACTCGGAAACGTGTTGATCACGGATTACACTGACGCACCCAACAGGTTGGAGGCGTGTTACTACTCATCAGATAAGACTCTGATGGATAAATTCAGTGGTGATCAGGTTATGTACGATTCGGGACGCTCTCGTAGTACACTTCCCAAGTATCAACGTAACGCGTACGAGAGACAGTTCGTGACCGCCGCCGTATCCAAGATTCCAGGCGATCAAACTGGATTCGCTGAGTGGCTCTATGGTCCCAAGAATGGATCCATCTGTAAGAGTGACCCCCGTGTCTGTAACCCCAACGCACGTGGTGTCCAGCTCGAGGCATTCGAAGGTCTCGGCGGAAACGGTGATAAACGCTCGGGTATGTTCGGTGGAACCGTTAGATAAATATTCTTATCTAATAGTAAATGGCGTACCAGCTTCAACCTGGTCTTTCTATTGTCGAAAATAAAGGTGCTCTCCCCCCTGTGAGAGCGACCGATGAAGTGTTTGTTTACCCTCAGCCCAGTCACTTGAACTACGGTTCTCGTCCCAACACGATGTTGTACGGTACCGCCCCTTACATGGCAGGTAAAGGTGCCCCAGCTCGATTCATCGAAACCAGCGATCAACTCAGACCCCAGTCGACTTCTCGCTTTAACAAGACCATCGTTCAGACGTACGAGAGGAATCTGTTCCCCCTCACCAACATGGAGTGCAAGACCCCTCTCCGCACCATGCGATACGAACCATCCAGTACCCGTGCAGAACTTCAAAATGGACTTTTCCAGCAAAGGTACGTCAATAAAAATATCAATAAGAAGTAAGAATGGCTGATCCTGTATCTATGTTAGCTATAGCTGGTCTCATCTACGCCGGAAGGACGTTGAGTACAAAGTCTAAAACGGAAACCTATGTACAACCAATCGTAGCGGGACCCACCCCTCAACCCGTATTTAAAGAGAATGATTTCGTATCAAGAGTGGCTGCTCAGCCCAAGCGGGAGATGGAGAGTTTCGCCGACCTTGGTCGTCAGCATAGAAGTGGTGGTCAAGAGATTCTGAACATGCGTAATCGAATGTACGACAGTGGACGGATGAATAATCTTTCCCCAGTGGAGAAACAACTCGTCGGTCCCGGTTTGGGTGTTGGGGCTGATACACCAGCTGTCGGTGGGTTCCAACAGATGTTTCGTGTGAACCCAGTCAACGTCGGTGAATACAGACTCACTACTCTTCCTGGACGCTCGGGTCCCGCCGTGGACATCACCGGTGGTCGCTCTGCGAAGGTTGGTGAGCTCACACACAACAAACCCGAAACGACCGCGTATCTTCCGAGTCGCTTACCCGTCATGGCTGGTCGTGCTCAGGGAATGACCGGTGTCGTCCCCCGTAGCGAACACGAAAAGACGAAGCGCACCACGAACCGATCGGAGACTGGTTTACGCAACGATGGATTAGGGTTCAGTGGCGCTAAACGTTTCGTCTCGGCACAGACGCTCGCACAGGATCCCACTCGATTCAAGGCGGATCGTAACGACGAGCACTATCAGTACGCGAACCAACCCACACCCGGTATTCACAGTTTCCATGGTGCGTACACTACCAGCGCTGCTGTTCAGGTGACGGCGCGCACGAACGAGGAGCTCATGAAGTACGGTTTCCGTCCCGAAGATCGTCGCGGTAAACCTAACCGCATGGGTAACGCTGGTCGTATGAACGTTCGTGAGAGTGCCCTTAAGCAGGGTGGGCAGATTACAGCGGTTAGAAGTGATACATCCCGGATCGATGGTCGCGTGAATGCGGCGAACGGTGCTTGGACACAACAGTATCAGAACAACACTTTCCATCAGTTCAACCCGTACAAGGGTAATGAAAACCCCAACTCCAGAACACTCGATATCGCAGCGAGACAATTGAAGAATAACCCCCTGGCCCATTCGTTATACGCGTGATGTAGACGATAGATTGTTGAAAACACTCATTAAAATAGTATCCCTCTATTTTAATGAAGGTACATAACCTCACGATCGATAGCGTTCAGCGTGATGTGACTGCATACCCAAATAGGAATAATTATGTTATCAGTTTAGAAAATCCTATATATCAGGTGGAAGAAATACGACTTGTATCTGCACAGATCCCTACCAATTTCACACCTCGCCCTAATTCATTGATTTTAAGATTATCTTGTGGATCCGACGAACTTACTCAATCTGTATACGTGGGAACACCAAAGGGCAGCTCTCAGAAGGGAACACCACATTACACGGGTCATCTTCTTCTTAATGGTGGAAACATGTTATCGTTTAGGGGGACCGATGACCCGTTCGTACATCGATTTCATTCGGGACCACAGAAGATTATCAAAGATATTAGAATCGAATTTTTATACCTGGATAGTAACGGTATTCTCACACCATATCCATTTGTTCAAGGTCTAGAGCATATTTTGAAGTTTGAAATTAAGTGTTCGACTGATAAATTAGAAGGGTTACCGAAAGTTCCGTTGGTCATGGTGACCAAAAAGGAAGCTGAAATAATAAAGAGTCCAGAAAAGAAGACTCTTTATAACCAGGAGGTGTATATTTATATTGGTATCATCGTATTCTTTGGGATCATGTTAATGCTCCTCATGAAACGTGGTTCTACCACCACCACTGATTAGCGGGAGATGGCGTACACGGGTTGAGCGGGCTTAGAAACACGGGTGGACACCGTGGAGACAATCATGTAGACCGCGATCGAGAGAAGAGTGGTGAGCACGGCGGTGAGACCGTACTGCGCGCCACCGTTCTTGGGTACCTTAATGACCTGGTTGATGATGAAACGAACAACATCCATCCAAGACATCGCAGCGGCGAAGGAGAAACCGGCAACAATCGCATTCAAGGATTGGGTCTCGAGTTCCTGGGTAACGAGAGTGACAGTCTTAATAGCATCCTTCATCGTGAGTAATATAGTATACGCTAGGAAAATTATTTATTCTGGTAATAATTCCTCCTTGTCGATTTTTTTATATTTCATTTTCTGAGATTTTTCAAAAAGTTGATCATCTCCTGATATTTCATTACATGAACTAGTACTATCGGAATCATCATCATCATAAATATGTAGCTTCACACCCGAATCTGAAAAATTCCAACCCTCAGGCTCCCATGTGTACATTACTATTAATAGCATTTTTTAACATCTCTTCTGTCGGGTTTTGAGGCACCCACGCATCCCACTGATCGTACGCATCGTTTACCTGGAGAAAGTTCGCATCGTCACCTGAGTACCGCACGAATTCAGGACATTCTCCTGGGGGTACGACCTCCATCTCTTCGTCCGAATCCTCTTCATCCTCGTATATTTCGGGAAACAATGGTCCGATCGAGACACCGACTGTGTGCATAGCACAGTATTTCATCGCATATTCTATATCCCCTGGGAGAAGTGTGTCCCTCCCACAGGCTTTAGAATATTCGGCAGCGAGGAGTGTCCCTCGCTCGAGAACAGGCAGAAGAATGTTCGTCATCGTCTCGATGTATTGTTCCATCATCGTGTGTGTACATATAGTACTCACCGAGCCAACTTAGGTTAAGAATTGAGTAAAATTGTGTTAAATAAAACGGGGCGCTACAGTAGAATGAATCTTCAGTTGAGGAAATTCAACCCCACGACCATCACGGATGACAGGGTGTGTGTTTTCATCGGTAAGCGTAACACCGGTAAGTCAACTCTCGTGAAAGATATCATGTTCCACAAGAAACATCTCCCAGCGGGGATTGTACTCTCAGGAACAGAGGAAGGAAATCACTTTTATTCCGATTTCATTCCTGACCTCTTCATCTATGGCGACTACGATCGAGACGCGATAGAACGAGTGATGTCCCGACAAAGAAAATTGGTGGGTGAAGGTCGGGCAAACTGTGGTGCGTTCATGCTCTTGGATGACTGTATGTACGACTCGAAGTTTCTAAAAGATACGTGTATCCGTCAATGTTTCATGAATGGTCGACATTGGAAGATCTTCTTCATGCTCACGATGCAGTACGTGATGGATCTCCCACCAGCACTTCGCGCGAACGTGGATTACGTGTTTATCCTCCGTGAAAATATTATTCAGAACAGAGAAAAGTTGTATAAATCCTTCTTCGGTATCTTCCCATCGTTCGACATGTTCTGTAAAGTGATGGATGCGTGTACTGAAAACTATGAGTGTCTCGTGTTGGACAACACAGTCCGATCCAACAAGATACAGGACTGTGTGTTCTGGTACAAGGCGACGGTTCGAAAAAACTTTAGAGTTGGGAGTCCACAATTATGGAGTATGCACAAGAAGATGTATAACCCCAAACATATTACCCAAGCGGACGACGATGCTAAGAAGGCGACAAAGAAAACAAATCTCATAATCACGAAAAAGAAATGAGGCGCGTCACGTATCGGTTCAAGAAAACATACGATTATAATAAATGGCTACCGATCAAGTACACACCATGAATCTCTTTGATGATGGCGACGGGATGGTTCCTTTACAAGATAAGCCCTCCACAGCGTTTAAATCAGGTGAAAAAAATATGAGTACACATAAAGACACGATGGATTCTACACCCATCAATGATATCATGATGGAACAACCCACGATGGATGATACCAGGATAAACCCCCAAATGGCCACCGCGCCGCAACAGCCGCTCATGATGCAACAGAAGGAAGTCGCACCCGAGAGTAAAAACCCCATGAACCTCACCGATGATCAGCTCACCGCGATCATCGTGGCTGTGTGTACCGCCATCGCCGTCAGTAAGCCCATTCAGGACAGGCTCGCGACCTCTATCCCCAAGTTCCTTAACGAACAGGGGGGTAGAAGTATGGTTGGTCTCGCCACCACCGGTGTGGTCGCCGCGATCATTTTCTTCGTCACGAAAGGTTATATCATCAGGGCTTAAGCCTGCATCATGTTGTTGTAGATCGAGTTATCTATACCACTGAAATAGACGACTAACGCACCGACGGTGAACGCACCAGCGAGAACGCCAGTCAATTCGAGACGCTTCTTTCGATCACTCTTATGTAAATTCTTGATCGTATCCTTGGATCGCTTCCACCATTCGTTCACCGCGAACACGATGATGAGAGCGATGAAGGTCGACATGGCGAAGAAAGAGCGATCGACTGCGAGACGAGGGAAATCACCGACGATGGCGCGAGCCACGTTGGGAATGACAACGGTGAGGAACACGAGGTTCATGTAATAGTTGTCGACGTGAAGTGGAACTTGAGTCACGGCAAAGAAAAACAGCCAATAAAAGACCGCCGTTAGCAGATCGGTAATAGGTGTTTGCATTTATAGTATTCAGATATTATTATTTATCCTGAATGTGCTGACCACAAAATTTGGTGCGTTCGGGCATTCGTCTATAGACACCGATGGATTCACAGATACCTCTCAATTCAACAAAATTTTTCCAAAATCTCTTAGAATGCGAAAACTCGGTGACTGTACTGTGTGCGAGTTCGTGAATGAGAACATGGAAAATCATGTTCGAGTCCCCGTCGAGACACAACGTTATGTCAGCACCCTTATTGACGTTGTACCCGACCGTCCCGTTCATTCGTTTCACACCCGTGATCGGGATGGGACGTACGAGCATACCGAACTTCTCGTTATTCGTGGACTTCAAGTGATCACGGAGAATTTGATATTTTTCCTTGACCTCCACGAATTCCTGGGGTTGTCGCGTCTGAAAAAAAATAAATAGATTAATCACGAGTAGTATAACAAAAGCTATCATCTATCGTATACAAAGATAAATTTACTATACAACTCTGAGATTGGATTTCCATCGAGTCCCTCCCAAAGTTGTAATCGAAACCCGATGTTTTCCAAACACGTCACGAGATGGTCTTTGTACGCCACGGGTTCTGCTTTCGGTCCATCCGCGTAATACGGCGTGTCAGTCAGATGGACGAATAACTTTTCACCGAAATCACCGTTACCGTGTTGTTTCAATTTGAAAAAGTTTCCCATCGCATCTATTAACGGTGTTTTGAAAATGATCTTCTCTGAATCTGGAATGATTCCTATGAGATGGGTTCCTGGCTTCACACGTTTTTTGATTTCCCTGAGTGAACTCATGAAAAAATCTCTCGATGCGAAAATATAGTGAAGCGAAAAGTTGAAACAGACGACATCAAACTTTCTCAGTGGACAATTGTGTATGTCCCCCTCGTAGAAATTGACTCGAATGTGCATATTCTTCGCACGTGAACGAGCCTCTTCGAGAGCCGTGTGTTCTGGGTCGCACATGTTGATGTTCACACCGCATTTGTGCCACTTCTGAAGATCTCCACCGAAACCACACCCCACGTCGAGGATGTGCTGTCCTTCTCGGGCCACGGACCGAATGAGTACCCTCTTCGCTTCGTTATGATTCTTACGAATCTCTTCCATGATCAGACATGTATTTATTTTTTTAAGGTGGTCACTTAGGTTTAAAGATTGATGGCGTACATGGTGTAATGGAATACATCATAGGGGATTGTTTAGAAAAACTCAGTCTCGTCGAAGATGCCTCGATCGCCATGATTTACCTCGATCCACCGTTCGACAGTGGTCGAGACTATACGATGTCCCACGAAAACACCACTGGGTTTTCTGATACGTGGAAAGGGGGTGACTATAAAGCGTTTATAGAACGCGTGATCGATCAGTGTCTCCCAAAACTAAAGAAGGATGGGTCTCTGTTTTTTCACATCTCGGCTGAAAAGATGTTCATACCCGAACAGATTCTTCGAGAAAAGTTTAAATACGTTCAACCGATATTCTGGAAAAAGTGTCGCTCCAAGAATAACGTAAAACACAAACTCGGTGCGACGATCGATATCATATTCAGGTGTAACGCGTCAAAGAATCCCAAATTCAATTTGGTGTACCAAGCGAGGGATGAGATGTACGTGAAGAACTCGTTCAATAACAAAGATGCGCGGGGTAACTATTCGTTGGGACACCTGGTCACGGAGAATACCAAAAAGGGATACATGTACACGTTCAAATTCGGTGACCGAGAATATACCCCACAATCTGGGTGGCGAATCAAACAAGAGGAACTCGAGCGTCTTCGAAGTGAGGATCGAGTACACACACCGAAGACGAAGAACGCGAAGTTATACAAGAAGATTTATCTCCACGAGACTGAGGGGAAACCATGTACGGATCTATGGGATGATATTCACTCGATCAGTCAGGGTTCGGAATTACGGACGTATCCAACCGCGAAACCTATAAAACTCCTCGAGCGAATCATCTCGATATCCACGGATGAAGGGGACATGATTCTCGATCCCATGTGTGGATCGGGGACAGCAGGAAAGGCGGCTAAAAATTTAAAACGATCTTGTATTCTTATTGATAAAAACGACAACACGGCTATAATTAATACACGCACACAATAGAACTCTTCAATTTCGAAAGAAGTTTGTGGGGTTGATCTTGTTGAATCTTCACACATATGGTCGAGCCTCTTCCGAGGAGTGCTCGAATACCGTTGTTCAAACAGACGCGCATGCGAAGATTGGGTGTACCCTCAACCTTCCCACTCGCACACCCGTCACGAATGGTACACAGACCCGGATTTTTCCAGAGTTCGAGTAGCTCATCTCGGTGAAACAACGTCATTTCACGCTTCTTTCGAAAATTAACTATTATCCAGTCCGAATCATGACCATCGAGAACACGTTTGAGCATCGCGTTAGGGTCGATGGTTTTACAAATGACATGGAAGAGTTGTTTATACATATCTCGAACACTCTTAGTTTCATCTGGATACTTCTTGTAATACGTGACGATCGACTTATGAATCTGGGTAAAATCTTCGTCTGTAAAAGACATGTTCTTCCAATCAAAGGAACCACTATCAGATTCTTTGTTCTTCATAGAAACCTTGACCCCAGTCTCTATACACATCGCATCAGGGTTTTGTGTCGTACCACCCATATGAACGAGATGACCCAGCTTTTCACGGATTGGTGAGAGTTTGGGGTTATGATTGATCATGTATATGGTGTAGTGTTCATTGGCGATGCCGTCATGATGAGGTGTACCGTCTTTGAGAAACATGTTGTCTTGATTTTTACATGTACTGTTCGAAGACTTAGGTTTCTCAAGAGCTTAAAGTTTACATACCTAACAAATGTATAATGTCTCTTGAACAAGATTACACCACCGTTCCCGGACAAGTCTTCGCGTGTATCTCCATCGTTGGACCCGAATGTCCTCAGAAGACTGATAAACTCGGTATCAAGCTCCGTGGTGCTTTCGCGACCCGTGATGAGGCGGCGAACCATGCGAAACGTCTTCAGAAGGAGGACCCCACCTTTGACATCTATGTCGTGGAGCAATACAAGTGGCTCTTGATTCCCCCCGATCCCTCGAAGATTGAGGATGTACACTATACCAACGAGAAATTGGAAGAGATCATGACCGGCTACAAGGAGAACCAGTCTCAGGCGGCTCGCATGTTCCAGGAACGCAAGCAGGGTATGACGGAAACCAAGGTTCAGTACACAGCTGGTGACGAAAATTCCAAGTTTTATACGAAACCCGATGAGGCTCCCATTTCCCACCCCGCTGAGGTTCTCGAGCGTCTCAAGAAGGAAAAGCCTGATACGCCCATGGAAGAACTGGTCAAGGAAGCGGATACGATCGTCGCGGCGGAGATGGCCGATCGCCAGAAGCAGCGTGAACTCGAAGTCGTGAAGGAAGAGTAAATAATATTCATATATACTAACAGATGCTTTCCACACTCGTGACTGTCATATTCGTGAGTGCGTTCTTTGTTTTGTTTTTTGAACCAAGGTGGAATTTAAAAAACAAAAGAGAAAAGAAGATAAAAAAGAGAAGGGTACCCGAAGTGAGCACGACTCATGGATTCGTGGAGGACACGGATGATGCGTTCATCATACCGATGTATCCGTCTCAGCTCATAAAGAAGGATAGTACTGGAAAAAATATACCAATTTACGGTAAGGTGGGTACTTTCAAGCCGTACTCAAGTATACCTGAGAATAACTGGCTGCATGGTTTTCCCCATAAAAAAGCCTAGGAGAAACACAGCGAACGCTATGATCCAGGTAGACTTGTCGACGTTCTTAAAGAGATCGAAAGACTCTTGTTGGGGAGGTGGCGGCTGATACGCGACGGGTTGTGGATATTCCGATGGATGAAAATAATACTCTTCTTCCTTATTTTCATCTTTCTCTTCGTCGTTCATGGTGGGGTTGTATTCGATGGGGTTACCGATGTCTGTCTCCATTTTTAATATAAAGAGTGTTTTTTTTAAGCGTCTTCTTCCTCACTCTCACTTTCATCGTCTACCACGAAATCCTTGAGATTTCCATTTTCGTCAGCGTCTTCTTCATCCTCCTCGGAGGAATAGTCCTCTTCATCTCCTGTGTCGATATCAGAATCAAAATCCGTGTCGTGGTCTTCATCACAGTAATCATCTTCCAGAACCTCTTCGGTGGGCTTAAAAAATTCAGGTTTCTTTATATTCCTTCCAGAACGAGTATGGCCGACCATTTACATTGTACACCATATTATTGTTTAAGTAGTTTTACGAGCTCTGTATCGATAACCGTGTGTGTTCGCGCTGTACTCTTTTTTCCTTTACAGAGGGGACACTGCTGTGTGATTTTAGACCCCTTTATCGTGTAGGACATCGCACGGTCTGCGTGGTCACCCTTGATCGTTTCGCAGTACGTAGAGGTCGTGAGTACCACGTAATTCGTCTTGTTCTTTTTGATATCCACGACAGTCGTTTCCGCCTGGCCTTCCATGAATCGTTGGAGGAACGCCTGTACCCTGGGTTTCGTATCGCGCTGATTAAACTGTGGTTTTTCGATACGTTTCTTGAGGTCTGGACACTTCTGAATCACCTCCTTGTCTGGATACAAGGCACTCAGAATATCGGGTGTGAGTGAGTGTTTTCGCCCACAAAAATCTTTACAAAATCCGTCACGTCTACACCTGATCGTCTCACACCGACAAAAACATTTCTGGGCTATGAACTGTCCACTGATGATGAACCAAACGTGATTGGACCCGTGGTCCCTGCGTAAATTTTCACAGTATTTGGATGTCGTCGACACCAGGTACGTGTTCTTAAACTTGAACAGTTTCGTGATGTACGATCCAGCCTGTCCCTCCATGTTCTTCTGAACGAACTGCTCGATTCGTGACCTGGTGACTTCATCCTGGACCTCATCCTTAATTTCATCCACCGTAAAGTTCCCCTCCCGAATGGTCATGGATGGGGCCTCCACGAAAGCGTTCTGTGGGGCATCCGTCCGAATCGCGGACATCTTTAGGATCTCAACACTCGGGGTCTGTTCGATTCGTATGATCGTACTCAACGGTTCGACCGTGTACTTGAAAACGGGGAGATACGATAATTGATTCACTTTACCGTTTTCGCATAAATCACACCCTCGTCCCCCACACACGTCGTGTTTCGCTCGCTTGTACGACCAAGGCATTCTGAAACCACTTCCTTTCGACTTTCGATGGAGGTCACCGTAGACCGCCGCGTCGACGATTTCATTCCAATCCGTCGAACCCCTCGCCTTTGAGAGTGCGACGAGAATATGTTCCCTGAGAGCGATCGCCGAAGACTGATCGACGACGTACCCTGGCCAGTTGAGGTGGACACCCGTCTTGATGAGGGCGCCACAGGCTTTCGGGGGGGACACGGAGATGATACACTCGCGACCACCGTGGCGTTTCACTTTATCACATATGATTTTACATATATCCTTGATTTCGTCGATGGAGAGGGAGACATTATCTTTATAATCGATGTCCACGAAAAAGTTATACACGGGTGTCTTCTGTTCCACCACGAACAGCTTCTCACCCAATGTGATCGCTTCTATGTACTTTTCATAGAAGTCATTCAATTTATCAAACGGCACGGAAAGGACGCCACCGTCCATGAGCACATGTGATAGATTGGTTGCGCCGTTGATTTTCTCGGCTAGACACCAATTTTTAAACATATCTATTTATTGGTCATCTTCTCTAAACCACTTCATACAGGATATATCTTGGAATACTTTTTTTTCGGCTAATTCTTTTTTAATGACGAGGAGTTCGTATACCGTCGTCTCTTCGTGTTCTTTCGTCCACTGCTCGATCTCTTCTTCACAGAGTCCCCTGTTTTTATTGAGCAAGTCTCGAATCTGCATCAACACGTACGCCTTAGACTTCATTATTTAATAGAAAATGTTTTTCTATTCAAAGAAGTTATACACGAATAAAATTCTGGATTTTTGATGATGTTGTCGATGATCAATTTCCATCGTTTACGTGTGTTAAACTCCTCGAGTGTATCGAAACTCATGAAATCGTTCTCGTCGAATGTCTTTTTGTACGGTTGGTGTAAAGCTTTTTTCACCAATGTTTTTTGTTTTTCCTCGAAAAATTTACGAGTGAATTCTTGTTGTTGTGTGCGTGTATAGTTGACGAAGAACACGAAGACGTTATACTCGAGATCCACACCCGGACTTTCTTTATGTATAAACTTAAACTCCGTGTACTCACCACTTTTTAGGGAAATGACACCTCTCGTTTCCTCCTCCAATTCCCGTAGAGCACACCGAATCGGGTTAAATATTTCTCTTCGTCGACACCCTCCCGTGACGAAGATCCACTCTTTGAATCTGTAGTCTCTCACCGTGAGAAACCGTGGTTTTCCGTCAGCAAAACTAACCGGTATAGCGATCGCCTTGTATTTTTTCATCGCGCATTCGCGAGTTATAATACACGAACATGTTTATTCGGCGACTTTACTCTCCTCTTCGACCTCATCGTCGTCGTCGTCGCCTTCCTGGATGGCGTTGAGTTTTTCCATGACCTCATCCGAAAAGTCTTTCATCTCGTACAATTCCTCCTTGGTCTTCTTGAGTTCGCGAAGCACAAAAATAATACCGATCACACATACGACTGTGGCGATCATCATCAGGTTTTCACGGTTAAGGGCGATCATATACAAGTGTAGGTTGTTTTCTTTTTAAGCTTTCTACAACACGGCACCCATAGAAGGTTTACCTGGAGATGGACACTCGTAGGCAGTTTGTCCGAACTGTACGGCTTCGTAATGCGCGTTTTCACATGATTTGTTTGTCGAGGGTGTGGGCTGACCGACAAACTTTTCGAGTGTCCTGGACTTAGGATCGTACGTCAATACAAAAACGATGGCGAGAAAAAAAAGAATCGTGAGAAACATCTCTTTAGTATTTAGTTAGAATATAATAGACCACCCATACCATTTTCAATACGGAGGACGTTGTAGTTCACGGCGTAGATATCGTCGACGTTGGAAGCCTTGTCGTTCACGAGACGCGCCGAGTCGAGACGCGAGAAGTTGAGGTTACCAGTGGGCTGAAGTTTCCCGGATTCGAGGCAGAATGGGTAGAAGAAGAGTTTTTCCATGGACACAGAGGCGACCGCTGAGTTCGAATGAGTGGTATGGTAATAGAGGGGAACCGCCGTGAAGTTGGGTTTCGCGAACTTGAAGTCGGAAACGTCGGTACCGTTGATCTGGAGCTTGATTTTGTTTCCCGTGGTGCTGATCATGGAGACGGCGGTGGGATTAGCAGCCGCGAGGTACTTGATGGGGTGGTTGAAGTTGAGTTCCTGCATCTTGGAACCAGAAGCGATCGCCTTCTGGACCTGCGTGATGAGCATGTTTTGGGGCTTGGATGCGAACATCTCACGCTCCTGGGTATCGAGGTACGCGTAGTTCGCGTAGATTTCCCACTTACTCGCGGCGGCGGCGGCACCCCACGTGATGCGGAGCTCGACATCGTGATACTGGAGGGCGATGAGAGGGAGGGCGGTCTGCCAGTTCTCACAGAAGGCGAAACGAAGAGGGTAGAAACTGACGGAGCTGGTACCGTCGTAAAGACCGGCCGAGACAGACTTCGAGGAAGTCGTCGCCGACAAGGTGGGGGCGATGAGGGTAGAGTAGGTCGAATCCTGTTCATCGATCACCTGACCACCGATGAGAAGCTCCACCTTGGAGATGACAGTGGTCCAATCCGTGAAAGCGTTGGCTTCGGAGCCGTCGCCCTTGATGGGCATGAGGTACACGTAGTTGAGCATGTCACCCTTGCGCTCGAAGCGGATGGTGGACATGCCGTTGTTCGAGACGTTGCCTTGAATGACCTGACGCTCGACAGTTTGGGAAAAATTCGTGTGACGTTTGTAGGTAGACCTGAAAAAGCTTACTTCGGGCTGACCGACAAGGTGCACATCCTGGGCTCCGACCGCGACGAGTTGGGCAATACCACCAGACATTTTATATTATATGGAGACTTTATTTTTAAGCTTCGAAGACTTACAAAGTGGGTTGCACTTTGGAGGAAATGTGTTTATACTTCAATTTCGTCCCATGATTGGGTTTCTTCATTCCAATTATATAAATTGTCACCTATAGGACGGGGTGTAGGGGGTTGCCATATACACTTGTCATCAAGAGTCCATGAAGGGTAAGGTTGGGGTGCCGAGAAGTTTTCTTTATCTTGGTGGTACGTAAACTCTACTCCCGCGTAATTTTTACCTTCTGTATCGTAATATGTTCGAACCCAAGTTCCACCTAGTGAAGTTTCACACCACTCTTTAGTGTCACTCCGAATTACACGTAAAACAGTGTTATTTTCGTTCAATTCGCTGTAGTGGGGCATATAATAGTATACTCTATTTTTATATTGGGTATCGCAATACAATAATCCCAGAACCACCATTACCCCCCCTTCCACCTGCATCACCACCACCACCACCACCGCCACCCGTATTTATACCACCTGCAGTTGCGTTTTGTGCAGACGCACCTGTTGCACCACCTATACCACCACCACCACTGGTTCCACCTACACCACCTGTAACATTTATCGCCTGTGATCCACCCCAACGACCACCCGAACCACCACCCGCATAACTTACCGAACTCCCTGTTATATAACTAATTAAACCCCCCCCACCAGCCCCCGATATACCTTGACCAGCGTAATAACCGGAAATAGGAGCACCGCCGCCACCACTGGCACCACCACCACCACCACCATGACCAGCACCACTGACATTATTCCCACCACCGCCAGCGTTTCCTTGATATCGATTTGCATACGTTTTCTGAGGGACTTTCCCGAAATCCTGGCTGTCAGAACCGGTTAAAACATAAGGCCCACTACCACCCGATGAACCACCTATAGTTCCGGTAGATGAATCAGTCAAATCATACCCTCTTCCACCCCCACCACCACCTACAGCGGTTAAACTGAATGCAGTCGAATTAACACCATTCACTCCTTGACCAGTTGACCCAGTTCCACCCCCACCTACAACAATAGGGTGTGAACCACTTTTTACGAGAGTATGTCCTTGTATAAATCCACCACCTCCACCACCGCCACCATGTGTACCACCACCGCCACCACCACCTCCAATAAGTAAATATTCTACCACACCCGGTGTGGTTACAACAAAATTACCAGAAGCCGTGAACGTGTGTATTTTATACCCATCCACTTCATTTTCAGTTCCTCCGCTCAAGTGTCCCGAGAATATACGACCATCAATATTTATATCCCCCCTCACATCCAAAGCCGCACGAGGCTCCGAGGTCCCAATCCCCAACCTCCCGTTCTTGAGGGTCATCGACAAGTCCCCGTGCCCGAAATACTCTTTCTGGTAGGCATAGAGTTGGTAGATTTCGTCGGAGGTTAGGGCCCGGTTGAAGAGGCGGAAGTTCGCGATGGAACCATTAAAGAATTCTGTTGTGCTGAGATGACTTGATCCGAGTGTTATTTTGCTACCGGCAAGCGTATATGCTGACGGTGCTTGGCCCGGGTTGTTCAGCGTAGTAACATCTTTTCCATTGATATATACGAAATCGTTTTCGAGACTGGGTGTAACACCACCTCTATGTCCCGCGGTGACGTGGTACCATTTATCTAATACAATCGGCTCTTCTACTTTAAGGGCAGAACCCCAGTGGTCAAGGTTGAGCTGATTATTATTTATCCACATAAGTGAAGCACTATGCGAGACCCCACCATTACCTAACATGACTAAATAATCGTATACAGAAGCTACGGCCGTTCTCTTGAACCAATATGACATGGTATACGTTACATCACCCGTCCCTAAGCCGTGGTCACTTGTAGTAACATTACTGGTGTATGCTCCAGTAAAATTAAACGCCTTTATTTCACCATTATCGAACGTCGCATTCATCTCAGCGTCCCTATTGTTAGTCGTCTCATCTTGAACATCACCTGTTCCAGAATAATTTTTCGCATCATAGTAGACCTCCAACCAATCCGTGTTGGGAACGTTAGGTAGGGACTTGACCACCACGTCCACACCGTCAGCCTCGGGGTCGTATTCGGGGGTGCCGAAGAGTTCCATTTCTGCAAAGTTTAAGACAGTTGCGACCGTATGTGGTGCAAGCTCGTATGCTATAAGAGCTATATGATTATAATAGTCATTCGTATTGTTTTCAATTGTTCTTGAAACAGTTGTGAGATCGGGCACCGTAAAATTATCAAAATCGTGTATAGGGTACCAATTGGTTCCATTTATGCTACCTAAAAATACTCCTTTATAAGGTACTCTATGTTCATAATTCGAGTTTGCTCTCGGTGAAAAACTAAACCCCGATAATTTCATCTTTTCCGTTGTGGGCATTTGAAGTTTAATCCATTCACCCTGGTGTTGAGTTCCATTAGCATCGGTAATACTTGCAGATCCATCATACGTAGATCCACTTGTATATATCACGGCCGAGTGATAGCCACGTTCACCATTGGCATTACCATCGAAGACACGGTATGCCTGCCCAGACGATATTCCGTCAGATTCCGAAGAAGCCTCGGCGGCGTACCCATTATTCAACGCGTTTTGTGTCAAAGCCACCCTCGGATACTTGATGAGCTTTTTGGATCGGGGAAACTCCACGACGACATTGGAGTTGAGTTTGATGGAGGCTGTGTTCGAGGTGTGGAGCATGTTCACGTTGGAAACCACGTTCACGTCACCCACGACATGTAGGGCTGACCCTGGTATAGTCGTCCCGATGCCGACCCTATTATTCACAGAATCTACAAAAAGGGTATCCGTGTCGACTGCCACGTTCCCAGTCACTGTGAGTTCGCCCCCAATTTCTACATTTGCGGTAGTGACAAGCCCCGTTGTAGCATTAGTAAATTGAACGGTATTCGAAGTCACATTCCCATTTTCGACAATTTGGTGAAGGTTCGATGCGATACCAGTCACGTTACTCACGTCACCGTAAAGGAACGCCGCAGTGACGTTCCCCGCGACGACAATGTTACTCTCGACGACGATCCCCGTTGTAGCATTAGTAAATTGAACGGTATTCGAAGTCACATTCCCATTTTCGACAATTTGGTGAAGGTTCGATGCGATACCAGTCACGTTACTCGCGTCGCCATACAAGTACGCAGCGGTAACATTCCCTGCGACGACAACATTCCCAGTTGTCACGATCCCCGTTGCCGCGTTCGTAAACTCGATCGTGTGAGGGGTGACGTTCCCCGTGTCGGTGACAGAACTTAACGGGTACGATGGAACGATACTAATTCCACCTATAATTATGGATTCGGCCGCGACGTTCCCATCAACCACGAGAACATTCGAGCCCGTATCATCAACGTAGAGATTTGAACCGACACTTAGAGTGTGATCCGGATTCGTATTTGCGATACCGACGTTTCCATCGAAATAGAGTTCAGTTGTTCCCGTCCATTGACTACTAACAGATTCAGCTGCCCATTCAGGTGTTCCACTCACAGAAACCTTAAGAACGTGTCCCGTCGTTCCGCCAATATTCAATTTCCCTAGTGTATCTGTCCCCGTGGCGTAAATAATATCACCAGTCGTCGCTGTATAGAGGGCATCTACACGCGCAGCGTTCGCGGTCATGTCAGCATCGAGTGCGACCGCAGCCCCACCAACCGACAGTGTCGTTGCGGTCAATGCGCCAACATTCGCGGTTCCGTGAACGTCGAGTTTAAATGCGGGTGCGTTTGTTCCTATACCCACGTTATCTGTGTTATAATATATTTTGTTACCGTTTTCCAGCCACAGCGTTGAAGGAGCAGCATCCGTTCCCCAAACAACATCAGTACCGTCACTTTTCAATACCTGATTAGCTGTTCCCAATGCGAGTTTGTTTAACGTATTATCTGCAGATGCGTAAATGAGATCACCTCGTGTAAATCCAGTCGTTATTCCAGAAGAATTTGAAACTATCGCACCGGGTGCACCACCAGATTCAACCGCCCATTCGAGCGTTGTCCCACCACTCGCAACCTTGAGAACTTGTCCGGACCCACCTATCCCAAGTTTACCGAGTGTATTAGTACCCGTAGCAACGATTATATCACCCTCTGTCGCCGTATAGAGGGTATCTACACGCGCCGCGTTCGCGGTCATATCTGTTTCGAGAGATGCGATACGTGTAACGTTCGAGACGAGATCGGTCTTCAATGCTATACCGGATAATTCGGTCCCGTCACCCTTGAAACTGGAAGCTTCTACGTTCCCGGAAGCGACCACTCGTCCCGATACGATGAGTTCAGCTGTCGAGGCGATAGATATACTACCACCCATACCGGAGTGGATCGTACAGTAATAATAGAGCGTTGAAGGAGCCCCAGATGGGACTGTGAATTTCAAATGATTGGCAATGCTCGAATAATCTGTACCCGTGGTATACTCTGAACCACCCCCATGAGTACCATCACTTGTGGTTGATAATCTAAAAGGGTGTCCACTCCCTGTAGCTGTCAGGTCGAAAAGGTATGTCTGATGTTCGTGAAGTTCGAGTGAATCTTGTTGAACCCCATCGATATAAAAGGCACCACCAGCATGTGTTACGACAAACTCTTTCGTGGTTCCCAGTGTAGCTGCGTTACTTATTAAGGATGTAGTTGATGTCACGTTCCCCGATACCGTAACATTTCCCGAGGCGACGAGTGAAGTATTCGCGTTCGTAAATAGAACTGTGTTTGACGTCGCGTTATTGACGTTAACGACATCGTTGAGCGTGAGTAGCTCGAGGTTCGACCATATATCCACGTTTGAAGCTTCGAGAGCTGATACACGTGGTTCCACGAGATCGAGACGCGTATCATGCGCGTCAACATCAGTTCGTAACCCAGTGATGAGGGGTGTATACGTTAAATTCGACGTTTCGAGGTTTATGATACGTGTAACGTTCGAATCTAGGTCAACTTTCAACGCTACACCTGTTAATGTTGTCCCGTCACCCTTAAACGCAGAAGCTTCGACATTCCCGGAAGCGACGACCCGTCCCGATACGATGAGTTCAGCTGTCGGTGAAATAGACGACGCTGTACCCGTGCTTCCCATTCCGGCTCCGTGAACCGTGCAGTAGTAATAAATCGATGACGGAGCATTCAATGGAACAGAGAATGTTACTTTGGAACCTGCAGTACCACTCGGAACCGTATCATGATTACTGACAACGCCGGTTGTATATGAACTTGAGGACCCGGTAAATGCCGTTGAAAATGCCAGTGGGTGTCCAGAGTTTGTACTATCCGACATGTCAAAAATATACGTTTGACCCTGGTGTAACTCTAATAAATGTCGTTCTACACCATCTAGATAGTAATTACCATTTACCGTCACCACGAATGTCTTTGTTGTACCCATTGTCGTCGCATTACTCACGATGGATGTGATGGACGTTACATTTCCCGATACCATGACATTTCCCGAGGCGACGAGTGACGTATCCGTGTTCGTAAATAGAACCGTGTTGGATGTCGCGTTATTGACGTTCACGACATCGTTAAGAGTAACTAGGGCGAGGTTTGACCATATATCTGTGTTCGACGCTATGAGTTCATCAATTCGCAAAACATTAGAAGCGAGGTTCGACCATATATCCACGTTTGAAGTCACGAGGTTTGTAACGCGTAACGCGTTGCTTGTCATGTCCGTTGTGAGGTCTGTAATCAAGACCCCTTGAACCGTATTGGCATCTTCGAGCGTTTCAATTCGCAAAACATTCGATTCGAGGTTCGACCATATATCTACGTTTGAAGTCACGAGGTTTGTAACGCGTAACGCGTTGCTTGTCATGTCCGTTGTGAGGTCTGTAATCAAGACCCCTTGAACCGTATTGGCATCTTCGAGCGTTTCAATTCGCAAAACATTCGATT
>Ga0208413_1000550_pt1 | contig 27922 bp, 30 predicted proteins | sample AntAceMetag02UKD_FD_184761 | JGI IMG/M metagenome (GOLD analysis project Ga0208413, IMG submission 184761) | Saline lake microbial communities from Ace Lake, Antarctica - Antarctic Ace Lake Metagenome 02UKD (SPAdes) (version 2) | ecosystem: Environmental > Aquatic > Non-marine Saline and...
CGGCGCCCACGATTCCGCCGCCTGAGGAATGTGTCGACCGCGCCGAACTCTTGCAGGGAGTTGCATTGCCAATCGCCTCACGCATCGACGTGCGCGTTCCGGCCGACACCGCGATCGCAGGCGGTTCGAATCGTGCCACTACCGAGGGCTGGGTCCGGTTGCGCGACGGCACGCCTCCCACCGTGCTGTCGTTGCCGCTCTTTGCCGACGCCTTTCCGCCTTCACTGTTCGCCAAGCTCGGCAGCGTCGGCTGGGTGCCGACGATCGACCTCACCGTTCATGTCCGCCGACGACCAGTCGACGGGTGGATCCAGGCCCGCTTCGAGTGCGACGACCTCGTCGGCGGCCGAATGATCGAGAGCGGCACACTCTGGGATCAAACAGGTCGGGTCGTCGCCCGCTCACGCCAGCTCGGACTCCTGCTCGGGACCTGAAATATGCACGACCAGGACACGCGCAGATTTCTCCGAACCGATCGAAGGCTGCCGACGGCCCCACCATTCAGATCGAAGGGTTCGCGTTCTCGACGCTGGATCCAGTGGCTCCCGGCACTGAGATCACTGTGACCAACCGCGATGGAGCACAGCACACCCTCACCGCAGACGATGGCTCGTTCAACACCGGTGGCCTCAACGGTGGCTCCACCATCACCATCACCGCGCCCGACGTACCCGGCACGTACACCTTCGTGTGCAACATCCACCCGTCGATGACCGGCTCACTCACCGTCGAGGGCTGACGTCCCCACGTCGAAAGGCGATCGAGCAGAACATCGCAGCCTGCTCACGCCAACTCGGAGTCAGGCCATCTTCGAGCCGACAACCGTCGTGGGCAATTCAGGCCTCGCGCACTCTCAATCCCACAGCACGTACAGGGCCAGCAGCGGGTCCGTGCCAGCGTGGGCGCCGTGGAGGGTGCGGGGCTGGTTGTAGACGAGTGCGTCGTCGGCGAGGTAACGGTACGACGGGTCGCCTCCGTACCGCCAACGACCGGCGCCCGAGAGCGAGAGGTACATCTCGTGCGGTGCATGCGCGTGTTCGGGGTAGCTCTGGCCTGATCCGAGCAGCATCAGACCGCAGGTCAGCCCGCCAAGGTCGCGGACGTCGTTGAGCGGTGCGAGGGCCCGCTCTGTTCCGCCGTCGCTCGTTCGATGTGATGGGATCCATGAGATCTCATCGCGGGCTGAGAGAAACAACGGAACCAGCGGCCCCGCCACGAGTTGATCCAGGCACACGGTGACCGGCACGTCCGAGAGTTCGCCCTCGCCCACACCCTCGCCCGCGCGCTGCGACTGCGACTGCGACTGCTTGGCTGCAGCGAGCGCATCGCGAAAAGCATGCGCTCCGGCCTCGAGCGTGACGCGCTCCCGGCCGCCCCGCGCAACCCGGCGATCGATGACGTCGGCACATGCCGCGAGAAACCGGTCGAGCTGGGTCATGCCTCATTCTGACGCAGTTGGAACCGCCAGCCGTCGCTATCGGTCCGGCCAGACCCGGCCAGGTTCGAGAACACGGTCAGAGGACGCGGACATCCCAGGTCGATGGTTCCACGAGCTGGCCGAGCCGAACATCGAGGCCGAGCGTCTCGCCTCGAGCGACCTCTTGGTCGAGGCGCAAGACACGATTGCCCCAGCTGGTGACCGGAGCCAGCGGAGACGTCGACAGCATCGTCTCGTCGTCGAAGTGCGCTTCGAACCAGATGCAGCAGCCATCGACGATTGCGTCCGCCGACGCCGTTCGCTCGACGATGTGTTGGGTCGTCAGCGACTCCAGGGATTCGAGACTGTTCAGGTCAAACTCAAGGATCGGTTGCGGATCACCGACGGTCGATGCAACCGAGTGCGGTCGGAGCCAAAATTGGTTGTTTCGACCGGTGTCGAAGCGGCGAGCAACGGGCGAGTGCTCGCTGGCGCTGAGGTCGATGCCGTCTGGCAGATCAATGTTCCAAAACCGGCGAATCCGCATGTCGTCGTTCATCGAAATAGGTTCGACGAACAGCCGGAACCGCGCCGGCAGAATCCGTCCACCAGGGCGCAACACGCGGTCGCGAAGATCGAGCAAGTTCTCCAACATGTTCTCGTTGAACAGTTCGTCGCCCATCTGTTCGTGGAGCACCACGTCGATCGGTTCGGGTGGAGTGAACTCACGGCTATTCGCCCGAATGAACTCGATATTGGTGAACCCGTTGTGTGCCGCGATCTCCCGTGCGACCTGGATGAAATCGGAATGCTCGACGGCATACACCTTCTTCGCTCCAGCTTTGCTTGCCATGAACGCAAGAAGACCGGTGCCGGTGCCGAGGTCAAGTACGACGTCGCCCGACTGCACATTGCGTTGGATGCCGCGGTGATACGCCTCGACGCGAACCCGGTCGCTCAACATCTCCTCGTGCGCTTCGAGGCCGGCGAAATTACTCCCATTGATCAGGTCGTACACGACGCTCATCATCCGATCGCTCGACGCAACTCGCCCGGCAACAAACTCTGTCGCCGAGCGGACGGCCTTGGTCGCTGCGCGCTGTGCCCGGTTACTCATAAGCCGAGGCTACGCGCCGGTGCTCACCACAGGCACTGAGAGACATCAGTTGATGAAACTCTGGAGCTGACCCCTTCCCGACGCGCCAAGCGATGAGTAGAACAGCGTGAAGGAGCCGCTTTGGCTGACGACGACGTCGATTTGGGCGTCGAGACCGCCGCCACTGTCATCGTCGAATGCGATCTCAAACCCCGACGGGTCGAGGAGCCTGATGAAGGGGTCGGCGGGGCCGTTGCGATCTGCGAAAAGACCGACGATGAGCCGGTCGCCAACCACGAGGTCGAAGAACTGGACATCTTCCGCAGGATTGGCCTGCATGGTGACGAAGGCGTTCAAGGCGAGCGTCGGTGACGTCGCTGGTGGTGACGTCGATGGTGGTGACGTCGATGGTGGTGACGTCGCTGGCGGTGGCGTCGCTGGCGGTGGCGTCGCTGACGGGTTGCACGAGATCCCGAGCCGGACAATTGCAGCTTCGAGGATCGCCGAGTCATCGGGGAAGAATTCGACGCCAAGACCCCCGGTGCCGTTTGCACTGCTCTCGGCGAGGCCGGCGGCAAACGTGTTCGGACCGAAGCGGCCGTCGACGACGCCGGGGTCGAATCCCAAATTCTTCAGCGTTTGTTGGTAGCGCGCTACTTCGCCGCGGCTGCCCAAATTTGGCGACAGTTCACTGACTTGAACGCATGCAGCGAGCGTCACCGGACTGGGCGGTGAGGTCGGAGCGGGAACCGCGACAACTGTGGCGACCGGTGTCACTGCGGGCAACGTCGCCACCGGTGAGCCCGCGGGCAGCATGGTCACCGGTGCCACTGCGGGCAACGTCGCGACTGGTGAGCCCGCGGGCAGCACGGTAGCTGATGCTTCCGGAACGGTGGCTGGTGAGTTGCTGTCGCCGGAATCTCGGCCAGCGGCTGCGCCCACGGCGACGAGGGCAAGCAGGAGGGCGACGAGGACGATAACCCCCCACCACTTTTTCAATGGTGGGGGTGCTGTCGGGCGCGGTGCTCGTTGAGCGGTCCACGTTTGTGCGTCCCAGTACCGAAGGCTTGATGCGTCGTCAGGATCTGGATCCGACCCCGCGGAGGTCATCCAAGTTCCGCCGGCTCCTGGTTGGTCCCCGTCCATACCAAATTCTCCCACCATTTGACCGCAACGTAGCCGACCCAGTCGAAGCACGAGACAGCCCTGTGCCTGGAATCCCAGCACCATGCGATCGCAACAGACGACAACTCACGTGTCAGACCGTGCGTACTACTCAGCGTTGGGGCGTGGGCTACTCAGCGTTGGGGCGCGTCCGGGGCGCCGACTTGTCGGCGAACGCGGCAAGGCGTTCGCGCGCTGCAGGCTGTGTGTTGACGACGCCGGCGACCACTGACTCGGCATACGCCGCGTCGAACGACGACATGTTCTGTACGTGGCTAATTGCCGAGCAGATCGCGAAGTTCGTGAGCGGCAGATTTGCCGCAGCCTGCTGTGCGATCTCGAGTGCCTTGTCGAAGCTCGATCGCTCCGTCTCGATGTACTGCGCCAACCCAAGGTCGACAGCCGCCTGGCCCTGATGCACACGACCGGTCAGCATCATGTCGACCATGTTCGCCTTGCCGACCAGCTGCGCAACCCGAATCGTTGCGCCACCACCGGTGAACAGGCCCCGCTGGCCCTCTGGGAGCGCGAAGTACGTCGAGTCGTCCATCACCCGAATGTGGGCCGAGCTCGCCAACTCAAGCCCGCCGCCGACGACGGCACCCTGGAGGGCAGCAATGATCGGGACGCCGCCGTACTCCATCTTGTTGAACGCCTCGTGCCAACGCAAACACACGTGCATGAAGTCAGCTGGGCTTCGATCTGCGTCGTGGTGTTCGATCAGGTCGAGGCCGGCACAGAAGTGATCGCCAGCGCCGGCGAGCACGACGGCCCGCACCCCGGCACGCGGTGCCGCGGCAAAGAAGTCGACCAACTCGTCGATCGTGCCGACATTGAGTGCGTTGCGCTTTTCCGGGCGGTTCAACGTCACGATCGTCACACCGTCATCTCGGTGGTCAATGTCGAGAAAATCGAAGCGGCTGGGGTCAAGATCAACTGGCATCAGGGGGAACGATAGAGAACCCGATCAAATCCCGGACAACTCCGACCCACGAAACCGCCGCAGCCACCAGCCTCGCTCACTGGCGGGAGCGGCGCTCTCTGATCTGACGGACGGCCGTCTCTGTTGTTTGAGGAACGACGTCAGGATGGAAGATACTGGCGAGCGCTTCGACGCCATCGACCACTCGGGGGCCAGGCCGCACCATCAACCCATCGGCATCGATGGCCCACACGGCGGCACGCTCGGGAAGGTACGCAATGACGTCGACGGCTTGTTCTGCAGCGTCGTCGAGCTTGAAACCGCAGGGCGAAACCACAACGATGTCGGGATCCGCCGCAGCGATCGTTGCCCAGTCGGTCGGGATCGATCGGCCACCGCGCTCTGCATGGACCGGGGTGCCGCCGGCAGCGATGACGAGGTCAGGCACCCAGTGGCCAGCGATGAATGGCGGGTCGGACCATTCGAGGACGAAAACGTTCGGCTTCGGTCGGCTTACCACCGCGGAACTCACGGCTTCGAGGCGAGCAGTGAGGCCACCGACAACAGCAACCGCACGATCCGCCACGCCTGCGGCAATGCCGACGGCGACGATCGTCGACAGCACCTCATCAAGGGTGTGCGGATCGAGCGTGAGTACCTCCGCCGAGCAGCCCAGCCGGTCGAGTGCAGCGCTCACCTCGCCAGCAGGCAAGGCACACACGCGGCAGAGATCTTGCGTGAGCACGAGTGTGGGATCGATACTGCGAAACGCGTCCTCATCGAGCCGATAGAGGTCGTCGCCTGCTGCGATCTTGTCGCGGACGAGTGCATCGATCGCTGCCGGTTCAAGGCCGTGCGTGTCGAGGCCGCCGACCAGCACCGATCGACCAACACGCGGGTCCGGCGGAAAGTCGCATTCGAAGGTGACACCAGCCAGGTCGGCTTCGAGGCCAAGTGCATAGACGATCTCGGTGGCCGATGGCAGCAACGACGCTATTCGCATCAGGCCAGTGTGGCGGTCGACGACGGAATTCAGGAGATCGAGCGACACAGTCCAGTTCGTAGCAGCACGCCTCGCGCGCTCAAGATGGTCGGCGTATGGAACCGACGATGACCACGCCCCACGGAATCGAATACCTTCGGACTCCCGATGACCGATTCGCTGGCATCACTGACTTCGCGTACGAGCCGCAGTATGTCGAGGTCGTCGGCCTGCGCATGGCCTACGTCGACGCCGGCCCGGCCGACGGGCCCGTCATGCTGCTCTTGCACGGCGAACCCACGTGGAGCTACCTGTATCGCCGCATGATTCCACCGCTCGTCGAAGCGGGCTATCGCTGCATTGCCCCCGACCTCATCGGCTTCGGACGCTCCGACAAGCCCGTCAAGCGTTCCGCCTACACGTACAACGGCCACGTCGCCTGGATGAAGGCATTCATTGCAGCAATCGACCTGCCACTCGCCACCCTCTTCGCACAGGACTGGGGTGGCCTCATCGGCCTCCGCGTCGCCGCCGAAGAATCCGACCGCTTCGAGCGCATCGCCATCGGCAACACCGGGCTCCCCGTCGGCGCGTCGCTGGGCCCCGGCTTCGATGCCTGGCTCAACATCTCCCAGATCATGCCGTTCATGGACTGCGGCGCACTGCTTCAGCGGGCAACCGCAGCTCGCGAACTCACCGACGCCGAGATGGATGCGTACCGCGCACCGTTCCCCGACGAAGCGCACATGGCAGGCGCCCGCGAGTTCCCCACGCTCGTGCCAATCACTCCCGAACACTCTGCCGTTGCCGAGAACAAGGCGGCCTGGGCCACCTACGAACAGTGGACCAAACCGTTCCTCACGTTGGCCTGCCCGGGCGACCCCGTGCTCGGTCAACTCCACCACGAGTTCGTCGAACGGATTCCTGGCGCCACTGGCCAACCGCACCAGGAATTCGAACCTGGCGGTCATTTCCTGCAAGATGATCGCGGCGAGGATGTTGCCGCCGCGCTCATCGCGTGGATGTCGTAGCGGCCAGCCAGCTTCAAGACGCCGCGATGTCGGCCGCAACACTCTGCGCGAGCGTGGAGAGCCGGCGCCGGTATACCTCGACCGACGGCTGGTCGAACTTGAAACCCTTCGGCGAGAACTTCAGCAGTTCGATCCACGAAGCACGCCGAGCGACGACCGCACGCGATCGACCGACGGCAACCCTGGCGAGGTACGTCGCCATTCCATCCCACAGCAGCATCACGACACTGTCGATTGCTGCAACGATGTCGGCGTTCTTGGCGCTGAGAATTTCGTCTGAGTGCATGGTGGTCGCCATGCGTTGCCAGAGGTCGCCTTCGTAGCGTTGCAGAAACCCGTTGAGTTGCTCAGCAACCGGGCCCGGCTCGTTGAGCACGAGCAAAGCCCGTTCGACCTGATCCTCGAAGAGGTGGACAAACGCCGAGACGAAGATGTCTCCCTTGTTGCGGAAATACTGATAAAGCGCTGGCCGCGACATGGCGGCTTCATCAGCGATGTCGGCCATCGACGTGCCCGCGAAACCAAGTGCGGAGAACCGGCTGATTGCAGCGTCATGGATGACTCGCCGCTTCGCGGCAGCCAGCTCGCTCGTCATCTCCATGTCGCCCACATCATCAGTTTGACACATGCAAAGAAATGTGTCAGCGTGCCGTCTGACACTTTCTAGACAATTTGTCAGACGACTCGCACCACGCACCGCACACCACACGCCTCACATTCGGGAGCACCATGCAGCCATCACGCATTCTCATCACCGGTAGCAATAGCGGCTTCGGCCAACTCGCTGCGCTCACGCTCGCCCGGCAGGGCCATCAGGTGATCGCAACGATGCGCAATCTCGCCAAGGGTGACGACCTCCTTGCCGAGGCCGGTGACCTTGATATCGAAGTACGACACCTCGACGTCTGCGATCCCGACTCCGTGCGCGACGCCCTCGCCGACGCCGCCTCGATCGACGTACTCGTGAACAACGCCGGATTCGAAGTGCAAGGCGCCATCGAACTCATCGACGACGAGCTGATGCACCGACAGCTCGACACCAATGTCGTCGGCCCGCTGCGCACGATCCGCGCCGTGATGCCGGCCTGGCGCGAACGCGGGCACGGCGCCATCGTCAACGTCAGCAGCGTGGTCGGCCTGGCCACTTCGCCGTTTGGTGGGGCGTACGCCGCATCAAAGCACGCCCTCGAGGCAATGTCTGAGGCACTGCACTGGGAAGCGGCACCTGCAGGAATCCGTGTCCACGTGATCGAGCCTGGCCGGTTTCCGACAACCGAATTTGGCGCGAACATCGTCCGCCCCAGCGGTTGGGAAGGTTCCGAGTTCGAAGCCAAGGCACTCCGGCTGCGCGAGGCACTCGGCAACCTCGATTCCGACGGCCCGCAGAATCCACAAGATGTTGCCGATGCAATCGCACGAGCGGCAACCGACCCAACCACACCCTTCCGCACACTGGTCGGAGCCGACGCCGAAATGATCGTCGGCGCCAAATCGTCGATGTCATTCGAAGACTTCGAAACAGCCATGCGCTCGACGATCAAATGGTACGACTGACGACCCTCGGCTGATAATCAGTGCGAATGGGCGGCGGCCACTGGGTCTTCTTCGGCCCAGCCGTAGTGCATCCGACCGTGGTCGGCGTTGGCCGCCATGATCCCGCCGACCGTGCCATCTGACCAGGGCGCGCCCGGGATCTTCGAGTCCAAATCATCGTCGGACAGTTCGCCAAGTAACGCAATCGTGTCGGCACGCACGGCCTGACCAATGCGCACCAGTTCGACAAACGGCTTGCCGTTGTGCTCGGCCTTCCATTCTTCGGTCCACCCGTGGATCGACGCCATGATCTCTTCCATCGTCTGTTGCGACCCGTCGCTGTTCAGCCGCGGCGCGAGGCCCTGATCGCCCCCGACGTGACGGCGGAACATCGCGTTCCAGTTCTGCTCGATCAGCGTCGTGTGGACGAAGTGGTCAGCGAAGGACCAACGACTCTCAGCATCGTGTTCGCTGAACGTGCGCGGCGCGGTCAACTCGTCGTCCGACATCGCCCCGAGTCGCTCGAGTAACCAGGCTCTGTCCCGGTTCAGTTTGATCTCGATCTCAATGCGGTCCATCCGCCGACCGTAGTGATCGGCACCGACGGTCGGCGGCGTCGGAGCAAGCCATCCGGCCAACCAGCCAGCTCTGTGATCGAGAACCCAGTCGCCGGGCCTCGTCACCGCCACCCGAGCAGTGCCAGTGTGAGGGGATGAACTCCGAGCACCTTCCATCGTTTTCCCTCGACGGACAGATCGTCGTCGTCACCGGAGCGTCCCGTGGCATCGGGCGTGGCCTCGTTGACGCGCTCGCCGCGGCAGGCGCCACCGTTGCCCTCACGGCTCGGTCGTCGGAGGAGGCGAACACCATCGCCGCTGAAGTCGTGGCAGCAGGAGGAAGCGCATCCGGTCACGTCATGGACGTCGCCAACGTCGCCTCGATCAACGCCGCATTCGACGACATCGCGCAGCAGCACGGACGTGTCGACGTGCTCGTCGCGAACGCTGGGCTCGGAGCGAACCATCCGGCGGTCGAAGTGACCGAGGCCGACTGGGACGACATGATGGACGTCAACGCGAAGGGCCTCTTCTTTACGGCGCAGGCGGCCGGGAAGATCATGCTCGAACACGGCTCCGGTCGGGTTGTCGCCATCAGCTCGCAGGCATCACTCGTCGGCATCCGCGACCACGCCGTGTACTGCGCTTCGAAAGGCGCCGTCAACCAACTCGTCCGCGTACTTGCGCTGGAATGGGGCCCGCGCGGCGTCACCGTCAACGCCGTTGCTCCAACCTTTATTTACACACCCGGAACTGCCGAGCGCCTCGACGACCCCGAGTTCCGACGTGGCGTCGTCGAGCGGATTCCAATGGGTGACGTCGGCACGATTGCTGACGTCGCCGGCGCCGTCATCTACCTCGCGTCAGATGCTGCAGCCATGGTCAACGGCATCATCTTGCCCGTCGACGGCGGGTGGACTGCTCAGTAACCCCGACGAGTGCGTGTGAGTGCGTGTGAGCAAGAGGGCGCAGCTCCAGACCGAGCGGATCAATCCGATCACACTGGTCGGCGTGACGGTGATCGCGCGGCGGCGATCACTTCCGGGTGACGGTCACCGGGAGGGTGGCATAGCCGTGGACGAACGACGAGAGCGTGCGGGTTGGTTCGGCCTGTATTTCGATCCGTTCGAAGCGTTCCAGGATCTCTTCCCACAGGATCCGGAGCTGCATCTCGGCCAAACGGAGGCCCATGCAGCGATGCACGCCAAACCCGAACGAGAGGTGATCGGAGGCGTTGTGCCGCTCGATGTCGATGCTGTCGGGATGCTCGAAGATGTTGGCGTCGCGGTTCGCCGACAGGTACCACATGAGCAACTGGTCGCCCTGCAGAATCTGCTTGCCACCCAGATCGCAGTCACGAGTGGCGGTCCGGCGCATGTAGGCGAGGGGTGTCTGCCAGCGGATGATCTCTTGGACCATGTTGCGGATGAGGTCGGGGTTCGCGGTGAGCTTGGCGTACTGCTCGGGGAACGTGTTGAGCCCATAGACGCTGCCGGTCATCGTGTTACGGGTGGTGTCGTTGCCACCGACGATCAAGAGCAGGAGGTTGCCCAAGTGGTCCATGGCAGACATGTCTTTGGTGGCCTCGCCGTGAACGAGCATCGAGACGAGGTCATTGCCTGGTGCTTCTCGGCGCTGTTCCCACAGACCTGAGAAGTAGTGCACACACTCGATCAGTTCGTCATGGCGCTGTTGATGCGATTCAATGACGCCACCCGGCTCGGGAATTGCGAAGACGATGTCGGACCAGCGGGCGAGCTTGCGGCGATCTTCGAATGGAAAGTCGAAGAGCGTGGCCAGCATGCGGGTCGTCAGTTCGATCGAAACGGTCTCGACCCAGTCGAAGGTCTGTCCTTCGGGGAGTGACTCGAGGACATCGATCGTGCGCTCGCGGATCAGCGGCTCGACGTTCTGCAGGTTTTTTGGCTGCACCGCTGGGGTGACCGTCTTGCGCTGCGCGCGCTGCATGGGCGGATCCATGGCGATGAACGACGACGTCTGCGACCCGGCCGCGGCACGCGCCTCGGCGGGGAGACCCAACGTGATACCACTCGCCGAGGAGAACGTCTGCCAGTCGCCTTCGACGGCCTTGATGTCGTCGGCCTTGGTGACCGACCAGTATCGGCCAGCGGTTTCGATCTCGTTGAAGTGGATCGGGTCTTCGTTGCGCAGCCGTTCGAAGTAGCGGTGGTAGCGATCTTCGGCGAACAGGTTGGCATTGAGCGGGTTGATGTCTTCGATGGCGAGCTCGTCGGCCGGTGCCACGCCGGCGCCCTTCTCGACCTGCTCCTGTTCGGGCGATCGGAAATCCGCTGGGGGTCGTTGGATTGTCTGGTTGTTGCCCGTGTCGGTCATCGTTATGTTCCTTCTCGAAGTCGCTCATCGGCGCCCACCCCGTGTTGGTGTAGAGCGCTCTGCCAGAAACAGTAGTGAGAGGTCGACGCTGGGGTCGAGCCAGATCGGGGTCGAAATTCACCGTGGAGTGACCTCGATCCACTGCATGTGGACGCCGTGTGAGATCGTCAAGAGATGGATGAGCGGTACGACACAATGTTCCCTCCGGGGTTCTTCTCCCGGACCGACGAAACCGACGACGGTGAGTTCTACGCGTTCGATCGGTTGGTCACCCACATCGACGACGGTGCCATCGCTGCCGTCGGCGCGCTGTACGACGAACTCGGCCTCACAGGAGCGACGTCGGGCCCAGTGCTCGACATCTGTTCGTCGTGGATCTCACACTTTTCGACCGAGCCGGAGCGTCTCGTCGTCACTGGCATGAATGCAGCCGAGCTTGCTGCCAATGCGATGGCCGATGAACAGCTTGTACACGATCTGAACGTCGATCCGACGCTGCCCTTCGACGACGCAACGTTCGCAGCGGTGACCTGCTGTGTCTCGGTCGACTATCTGACCAAACCGCTCGATGTCTTCGCCGAGGCCGCCCGGGTATTACGACCGGGCGGCGTCTTCGTGTGCACGTTCTCGAATCGCTGCTTCCCGACCAAGGCCATCCGTGGCTGGCTACGTACCGACGACCGCGGCCGGTGCCAAATCGTCGAGACCTACTTCGACATGACCGCCAGTTTCGACGAGCCGACCACACAGGTGAGAAACCCCAACGCGTCAGGCGACCCCTTGTTCGCTGTGTGGGCTCAGCGTCCGACGACTTCGCTCAGCCGGGCCGGTGACAAGCACGACGTCGGGTGAAGCAGCGCGTTTCAGCCGGTTGTTGCTGTTTGGGCTGCGAAGATCCCGCTGTCCCACACGTCCGTGCGCTTGGTGATCAAGCCATCCTCGACGGTGAACCACATGACGCCCGGGATGTCGATCGGCATGCCGTCGTACAGCGCTGTGAAGTCGTTCCGCACGACAACCTGGGCGTGTGCCGCTGTGCCCTGCTCGACGAGCTCAAGCACCGCGTACCTCCGGTCAACGAACGTCTCTAAAAAGTTGGGGAGCCGTCGGCGGTACTCGTCGATGCCGACGCAGCTCGACGCGATCGAGCTGAGATGCTCGTTGTGGAACCCAGGAGCGACAAAACCAGCAATCTCATCTGGATCGCCTCGCGAGAATGCGTCCAAGTAGCTGGTGACGACGTCGGCTGATGTGCTCATCGCCACGGAACGCTATGCCCTCCAGGTCGCTGACGCGAGATCTTGGGCCCATACTTTGGGGGATGCAAATCATCCGAGGAACCGTCGTCACGATGAATCCGCAGCGCGAGATTCTGACCAATGGGGCAGTCGTTGTCGACGGCGCCACCATCGCCCTGGTGGACAACTTCGACACCGTCCGCGCGATCTACCCAGATGCGGTGGTAGCTGGATCGCCAAGCGATCTGGTCCTCCCCGGGTACATCAACGGCCATCAACATCTCACGGGAGACCGGCTCATCCAGTCGTCAATTCCCGACAACCTTGCGCCAGGCGAGGCAATCTTTACCTGGGTCGTGCCCGTCCACGCCGAGCACACCGGCGACGACGACGAACTGTCCGCCACGCTGACCCTCGCCGAGTCGTTAACCAACGGCATCACGACGACGTTCGAGGCCGGCACCGTCGCGCACCCCGATCGAATTGCACGAGCGGCCGAGCGGGTCGGCGCCCGTCTCACCATCGGAACGTGGGGATGGGATATCGAGCACGGACCGTTCACCGGTTCGGTCGACGAGGTGATTGAACGCCAGACCGCAGCGCTTGACCTCGTGACGGGCCCGCTCGTGTCGAGCTGGGTCACCCTTGTCGGCCACGATCTGATGTCAGACGAACTGGTTGTCGCCGCAACCGCACTGGCCCGCGAGCGCAAGGTGGGGATGACTTTTCATCTTTCACCTAGCACGAGCGACACCGACAGCTATGTCGCCCGAACCGGCCTCAGCCCACTCGTCCATCTTGATTCACTCGGCGTGCTCGGGCCACACCTGGCGATCGGCCACGCGGTGCACATCGATGACGCCGAGGTCGACCTCCTGATCGAGAGACGTTCCGCCGTCGTGTCATGCCCGTGGGCCTACCTGCGCTTGGGCCAAGGGCTATCGCGTGAGTTCCGACATCTCGACATCTGGCAACGGAACGGTCGAATTGCGCTGGGGTGCGACGCAGAAAACGCCGGCGACATGGTCGATGGAATCCGCGCCGCCGCCCTGTTCACGGGTATGGCCAAAGAACGCGATCTCGACCCAACGGTGTTCGGTGCCCACGATGCACTGGAACTTCTCACAATCCGCGGCGCCGAGGCACTCGGTATCGACGGCTTGGTCGGCTCGATCGAGGTCGGCAAGCAGGCCGATCTGGTCGTCCACGATCGGACCCGAGTCGAATGGATCCCGCCAAGCCCTGATCCAGTCCTCCAGTTGATCTGGGGATCCGACGGGAGGTCGGTTCGCGATGTGTATGTTGCCGGCCAACACGTTGTTGCCGATGGTGAACTCGTCACCGTCGATATTCGTGCGCTCACCGACGATGCCGTCGCAGCAGGCGCAGCGTTGCGCAAGCGAAGCGGCATCGAATCAGTTTCGAGATGGCCACGCCGCTAGTTGGCAAGCAACTCCAACACGCGCTTGCTGCCCTCGATGGTTTCGCGCAAGCCGTCGTACATCGTCCCTCGATTGACCGCCGCCAAGTTGCAACTCACCCCTGCGAAACCCAGGGCTTGCAAGTCGCGGATTTGGTCGGTGCACTGCTCGGGGGTGCCAACGACGGCGAACTTCCGAGTCAAGTCAGCATCGATGAGGTCAAGCATCTCCGGCGGGTCGTAGCGGTTCAAGTCGAAGTACCAGCCGGTCGCATCATCGAGGGTAGCCACGATCTTGCGCCGACGATCCGGATCGACAGGCGGCCCATAGTCGCCAAGGATGTCGAGGTAGTGAGCGGCAAATCGCTTGACGCTGTTCACCGCCAACTCCTCATCGTCAGACACGCAGAGTGTCACGCGGGGCAGCACTTCGATCTCGTCGACATCGCGTCCGGCTCGAGCGGCACCTTCAGCGAGCCATCCTCGATAGCGCGCCACGATCTCGGGCGTGAGGTGCCGTGCGCCGACGAGCGCAATGTCAGCGATTTCGCCTGCGAGTTTCATCACGCCCTCGCTTCGCGTGCCGATCGCGATCGGCACAGCCTGCGCAGGCGGCCGGATGAGGCGCGCCCTGTCCAACTTCACCACCTCGCCATCAAGCGTCACCTCGTCGCCAGCAAGGAGGCCGCGCATTGCTGTGATCGACTCACGGAGTGTTTGAACTGGGCGGGGGTAATCGATGCCAAGTTCTTCGAGCCCGGCACCAACACCGATCCCGCAGAAGGCTCGGCCACCAGACAACTCCTGCAGTGTCGCCAGTGCACTTGCGTGGGCCGCCGGGTGTCGCGTGTACGGGTTGGTCACCATGGAACCAATGTGGATCCGTTCGGTACGCGCTGCGATGAGTGCCTGCAATTGATACGTGTCGGGCCAGAGCGCGACACACGAAATTCCTAGGCGATCGAAACCAGCCTCTTCCACGAGACAGCCGAGGTCGACGACTTCCGCCGGTGCCATACCCGGCGTGATCTCAGCTTCGAAGGTCATGCCATACCTGTCGATCGACCGGCCTAGAGCAGCGGCCACTTAGATTTGTCGGGCAAGCCAGAGCGAGCCGTAATCGCCTCACCGGCCATCTGACAGCGGTTGTAGAACGTGGCTTCGTCAATCGTGGTCATTTGACCGTTCTCGACGACCTTGGCACCATCGACAAACACCGTGTGCACACCGCGCCCGTCGGCAGACCACACGAGTTGGTTCGCCACGTTGAGCAGCGGTCGCCACTCGGGCCGATCGGTGTCGTGCAACACAATGTCGGCGCGCTTGCCGACCTCGAGTGAGCCAATGGTGTCTTGCATCTGCATGGTCTTGGCGCCGCCAAGCGTGGCCATCTCGTAGGCCATCTCAGCCGGGAACATCTGCGGGTCCTGACGAGCGTCTTTGAACAACCCGGCCACCAAATACGTTGCCCGCATGAGGTCGGAGTAGTTCGATGCGTTGTTGCCGTCGGTGCCGATGCTGACGTTGATCCCCAGCTGCACCATCTCGGGAAACTTGCCGACCTGAGTGACCCCGTAGCTGACCTTCAACGCGGTTGTCGGGCAGTGTGCGACGTTGACGCCCATCTCGGCCATCACCGCGAGTTCCTGGTCGTCGATCTGGACACAGTGGGTGATCGCCACGTCATCACGCAGGATCCCCAGTTCGGCGAGGTGGATCATCGGGCGCTGGCCGAACTCGGCAATAAAGCCTTCAGGATCCATCTTCGCCGGCGACATGTGGAAGCTCATGCCGGTGCCGTGCTCGTCGGCCAACTCGCGCGCTGCCTTCCAGAGGGGATCCGAGGCTGTGGTGTGGCCGACCAGGGTCGACCACGTGCCTACCCTGGCGTCGGGAACCGAGCCGTGGTCGACCAACTGCTGCTGCAACATGTTGATTGCTGCATCGGTGTTCTGTTTATAGACGTCCGGTTCTGGGGGAAGGTCCCACACCCAATTGCCGACTCGCCCGCGGATACCGACTTCCACGAGGCCGTCGATGACCTCGTCAAGGAACCGGATCGTGCCCGCTTCGAGAAAGGTCGTCGTACCGGACTTCAACATCTCGACCGCCGCGAGCTGCGCCGACAACCGTTCCTCTTCAGCGGTGTGGACGGCATAGAGCGGGCAGAGCCACATGAACACATTCTCTTCGAACGGAGTGTCGTCCGGGACGTAGCCCCGTGTCAACGGTTCGCCCGTGATGTGAATGTGAGTGTTGACCATCCCAGGCGTCACAACGAAACGGTCGCTCCCGACGGTCTCTTTCGCTGTGTACAGCGCTTCAAGGTCGGTCTGCTTACCGACGTCGACGATTGTGTTCCCACGAATTGCGACTGCGCCGTGGCGAATCACATCACGGGTCGCGTTCATCGTGACGACGTGGCTCCCAATGATGAGGGTGTCGATCTGTTCGGTCATGAAGTCTCCAGACTCTGGCGGGGCTTACTCGCAATGAAACTCTGTTGAAAACCGATCGGCTCGACGAGCCGAACGTCAACGAAACCTGCAGCACGGATCCACTCCGAGAATTCTTGGTGCGTGAAGCACAAGCCCTTTTCAGTGCTGGCCATCATCGTGGTCCCCATGATGACAGCGTGCTGATTGAGTTTGCGTTCGATGTCGGTGAAGTAGTCAGCAAGAACGAGTCGACCCTCTGGCTTGAGGGCCAAGAACGCTCGCTCGATCATGTGTTGAGCACCAGCCGCACCTTCGGTGCGGCAGATGTGGCCGAGCACGACGATGTCGTAACTTGCGGGCTCAATGTCAATCATGTGGAAATCGCCAGGGCGGAACTCACAACGTTCGATCACCCCGTGCTCAGAGGTTTTGGCTTCGGCCACACCGATGACACCGGGGAGGTCGTTGATCACCGCTGAGCCGCCGGGACATCCGTTGAGCATCGCGATGGCCCAGGGCGCGCCACCGGCTCCGAGGTCGAGAATTTTGGGCGCCCGCATCGCTGAGTAGCGGATCTTCAGATCGGCACGAGTCGCACAACGGAACATCGTCGTGAACGTTCCCTCGACCAAGGGAACGTAGAAAGCTGCGGCATTGTCTTCGATCGGGGTGGCAGGACGGCCGTTGCGAACCGTGTCGGCAAGCCGGGTCCAATTCTCGTGGGGCCCGGGCGCCATCGGAATCAGGTCGGCCATTGACGCGGGACCGTCGGACACCAAGTAGCGCTTCGCCGCATCATTGAGTTCGTAGATGTCGGTGAACTGGTCGAGGAGTTCGAGGGCGACAACCCCGTCGAGGAGCGCTCGAACATGATCGACGGGCGAATCGAGGGCGAGGGCAATGTCTTCCACCGGCGACGGGCCCAGCCGCTGCAACGTGTCGAAGACGTCGAGCTCAAGCGCTGCAATCAAGATGTAATAGCGGCCAAGGCCTTCGATCGCGGCCCATACCGGCGCCGCCGGAGGCGGCTTGTAGTCGGTCCACGGGCGGCCCGCGTGGGCCATCGTGTGTGTCTTCTTCATCTCCGGATACGGAGCGTCGCGCGGTTCGTGCATGCTGATCGAAGCCCCTTAGGGCTTCAGCACAATCTTGCCGAAGAAGTCGCTCTGCATCATCTTGTCGTGTGCCTGACCTGCGTCGGCAAGACCGAACTCGGAATCGATGACGACCTCGAAGCCAGCGCCGCAGAACATGTCCCAGACCGGGCCGAACTCTTCAGGTCGGTACGGGTCAGAACCGAGGATCTTGATACCCGAATGGAAGAGATAGCCCAGCGAAGGAATCGTTGCCTCGTCGCCCGAGGAGTTGCCGCAACTGACCAAGCGCCCGTGTACCCCGAGACCGAACAGCGAGGGGCCGAACAGGGCCGTGCCAACGTGATCAAACACCATGTTGACCCCGGCACCATGCGTGACCTCGCGGGCAAAACCGGCGACATCGGTAGTTCGGTTGTTGGCCACGTAATCTGCGCCGAGCGCCAATGCGCGCTCGCATTTTTCGTCGGTTCCGGCCGTGGCGAGCACGGTGGCGCCAGCCTGTTTGGCCAGCTGGATGCCCGCCGTCGACACACCTGAACCGGCGGCGTGGATCATCACGGTCTCGCCGGCCTGCAGTTGACCGACATCGAACAGCGCGTGCGCAGCGGTCAGGAACGCTGTCGGAAACGTTGCGGCGTGTTCGAGAGGCATGGCGGCGGGCACGAGGTACACGTGCGAAGCCGGGACGAGACACTTTTCGGCATAGCCCCCCGCAACGGTGCCTCCAATGATGCCGAGGTCTCCGTACAGATCGCCACGGCCAGCGAGCTTCGAGTTCTCTGCCACACCCGCAAGCGACGGATCGACGACGACACGGTCACCGACCGACACATTGGTCACGGCATCGCCCACGGCTGAAACAGTTCCGGCGATGTCCATGCCCGCAATGTGCGGAAATTCGAAACCTGGCATCTGAAACCACCCCGCACGTTGCACGAGGTCGAGTCGGTTCAGCGATGTTGCAGCAACGTCGACGATGACATCGCCTGCGCCCGGTTGGGGGTCGGGAACGTCGATGAACTGAAAGACCTCAGGGCCCCCAACTTCGGTGTACAACATCGCTTTCATCGGTGATCTCCAGGCTGACTATCGCTTGCACTCATCGGCTTCACAACTCTATGGTAAGACCAACAGACCAACACACACGAAATGTGCGCACAACATGTTCTTCATCTTCTACTCCTCACCCCTCTTCAGCAGTCGCCGGTGAGTAGCTCTCCCCTCGATGGATGCTGGTACGCCGTTGCAACCAGTGCCGCCGTTGTTGACCAGCCGTATCCCATTGAAGTACGCGATCAGGCCTACGTCTTGTGGCGGGGTCCAGACGGAACGCTCATCGCAGCGGCCGATCGTTGTACACATCGTGAAGCCAAACTATCGCTCGGTACCGTCGCCGATGGCTGTCTGCACTGCCCGTACCACGGGTGGGCTTTCGGCGATCAAGGCCGATGTGTGGGCGTGCCCTCGTCAGGCCCCGGGGCAACGATTGCACCCACTGCCCACCTCACACCGCTCTCGGTTACCGAGCGTTACGGGCTGGTCTGGTTCTGCCCCGCCGAACCCACACAACCAGTTCCAGACCTCGGAGTCGACGAGGACAGCTCGTTCACCCGCCTCAACACCGCAATGGAGGTCTGGAACTGCTCGGTCACACGGATGATCGACAACATGCTCGATGTCGCACACTTCCCATATACCCACGTTGGAACCTTCGGGCGCGAGCAAGAGCAGACCGTTCCCAACTTCACTCTCGAGCAGCTCGACGACACCTTTTACGGGTACAGCTACTCCGTCACGGTCAACAACGAGGGAGAAGCAAAGTTGATGTCCGGTGGTGGTGACGACGTCATCCAGCTCGACATGTCGACTGGGTTCGCGCTCCCCTTCTCGGTCCGCAGCACCATGTCGTACGAGAACGGCATCGAACAGACGCTGTTCATGACCGCATCGCCCATCAACGCGGAGCGTAGCTACTTCACCTTCGTGCTCTGGCGTAATGACGACGTCTCAAAAACGGGCCAGCAGATCATCGACTTCGAACGAGAGGTGGCCCGTGAAGACCGCGAGATGCTCGAACAATTCCCCGGAGAACTGTCGCTCGAACGGAGAGCGCTTGTTGACGTGCAATCCGACAAAGCGTCTCTCGAATGGCGTCGCCGCTACAGCGCCCTGATCAACGCTGCAAGCTGAGTGACACCCGGCGACTACCGAGCTATTCCTTCGCGTCTGCCGCTTCGTACCGGCTGACGAGCCAGGTGTTGAACTGCGCGAGCACACCTTCTTGCCACGCGTAACGACCTCGTGGGGCGAATCTGGACTGCATGCCAAGTTGCACCGACACGTTGGTCGGCATGTCTTGCCGATTGAAGTTCGACACGCCAGCAATCGCCTCTTCGAGGGTGTCGCCGAAGTCAGGCAAATCGACTGTCGAGGCCGGAAAGATGTAGGCCATGCTCAACGCGTGGGTGGTCGGGCCGGTCGGGTCAACGTAAAACCAGAACGCAGAGTCCGACTGGAACCCCATGAGCAGTGACGGCGCGACCAGGGCGAAAACGACTCGCTGACGCTCTTCGATTGTGGTGCCTGGCAAGGGCGGGAAGAGCGCCTTGAACGTCGGGTTGAATCCGCCATCCGGCTCGATGGTTTCGTTGAAGCCGAACATCGCGACATCGCCCGGGTCAGAGTCGGAGTACCAGGCACCTGACGACGGGGCGAACTCATGGATTCCTTTATGCAACCGACTGTTGTGGTACATCTCCATGAAGTTCTCGATCATGATTTTCCAGTTGAACGGAACGTCGGGGATCGTCACCGGGTCGACTGTGACCAGCGACTCGACGGCGTAGTTGGCGAGCGCTGCGTCGAGCTTCGCCAGGCGCGGCGCAAGGGGCTCGGCATCCGGGTCAAAGTTGGTGAAGACGAAGCCGTTCCAGACTTCAACGGGCAGGCTCGGTAGCTGTATGTCGGCCATGTCGAAGCCGGACGTCTGGCTCATCTCAGGCGCACCGACGAGTTGACCGTTGAGGTCATAGACCCAGTAGTGGTACGGGCAGCGAAACTGACGCGTCGTCCCCGACTCAAGATCGGGCGGGGCGAGCATGTCGTCGTCGGTCCGGTCGACTGATGCAGTAATGCACATTGCTCGGTGCTGACACACCGCCGACATGACACGAATCGATCCGTCCTTCGAGCGCACAACGATCAGCGGCTCGCCTGCACGGGTCACCGAAAGGTAATCGCCGACACCCGGAATCTGCTCCTGGCGGCCAACGCACAACCAATCGGCGCCAAAAACTGCGTCCATTTCGAAACGATGAAACTCGGGGTCGGAATACACCGCCGGAGGCAGGCCGACCGCCTCGGTGAACGAGCCGCTCGACTGGCGCAGGGAGTCGACTGTAATGCCAAGTGGTAAGACCATCAGACCACAGGGTAGTTTGTGGGAGTACTGCACGCCACGAAGGAGCACCATGAATTATCCAAACACACTCGTCTTCGTCGACTTCCCGTCCGACGATGTCAACGCGGCACGCGCGTTCTATGCCGAGGTCTTCAATTGGGAAGTCGAAGATCGGATCGCTGACGTCTTTGCACGCATCGTCCCTGGTCAGAATCAGAAGATCGACGACGGTTCGCAGGGACCAAACGGCAACCTGCACATGGGCATCTCGAACGCGGCCAACATGCGCCCGCGTCCACCAAGTGCTCCGCAGGAACCCACGAACCTCAGCGGGCCTGGCCGGTCGATCCGAGCATGGATCCTGGTGAGCGACGATGACTCCTTCGAACGCATCCTCGAAGCCGCCGTCCGTCTCGGTGGCACCGAGCTGTGGCGCGACCACTTCTGGACCGACTTCGGTGGAGCGAACGCGTCATTCATGGACCCGTGGGGCAACCAGCTCATGCTGTGGGCGCACCTCGATGGTGTCGAAGTCGACGCCGATACACACGAAGTCATCGGCGACACTCCGCTTCCTGAGGGCTGGACCATCGAGTAGCCGGTCAGGGTCGGATGCTGGCCACTGCTGCACGCACGGCGGGGCGGTTCGGCCCAACGCCGAGCAACATCACGACGTCATCGGCAACGGTGAGCCAGCCAACACGGCACCCATCAAGCATCGTGACACGCGACTCGCCTGCATCGACGCCGACCAGCACTTCCGACAGAACGTGCCGGGCATTGCCCACCGACACCACGCTGCCTGACCCGGCAACGTTCGGACCGAACGTCTCGTCGTGGTGGACGAGTGGGCGCCCGCCGCGTTCGACTCGCAACACCAACCGCAGGCGGCCCGATGATTCATCCGATCGTCCGAGAGAGACCTCTTCAACGACCCGACAGGTTGCCGACTCATCGAGATCGACACTCGTCGTGATGGTGTGGTCCGAGCCAATGACAGACACCGTCGGTTCGCCAACCCACTCCAGGTGAGCGTCCACACCAACCATGCAGCGCGTTGCCATCGTCGACGGCGCACCTGTCGGGCCCGGCAGCACGATCGTTGACGCAACGGTTCCGATGTTGGCACGCGCACCTGCACGGACTGCGATGTCGAGAGAAAGCACGTCGCCACCTACTGGCGCTGCCGCAGACGCAGCGATCAGAATCCGTTCGCCACACTGGCGAATACTGAACGGCGGTTCTGAGTACGACGACTGCAGTATCGAGCGCGACGTTCCCCTACCGCTGGCGACGACAATCGAGCCGTGGCCCTTCACCGCCGGCGCGCCGCAATCTGAGCTGTCACCCATTCGGCAACGTCACGCGCCCCCAATTGATCAACAAGCGACGTCGGGATCACTGGTCGACCATCGCGCCGGTCTCGCGCATCGCTCAACATCCGATCGACGTCAGACCCGACGTACTGCGCAAGGTCGACCTTGTTGATCACCAACAGGTCAGCCATCGCAACGCCAGGGCCGCCTTTGCGCGGGACGTCATCGCCACCGGCGGTATCGAGCACGAAAATCTGGACGTCGACCAGTCCTCGACTGAAGATTGCCGTCAGGTTGTCGCCACCAGACTCCACCAGAGTGAGATCAACATCGCCATGCAATTTCTCCAGTTGCTCAACCGCATCGAGGTTGGCCGCGATGTCATCACGAATCGCGGTGTGCGGGCAGCAGCCGGTTTCGACCGCGACGATGCGCTCCGTCGGCAGGGCAGCTGCCTCGCGCAGCGCATCAGCATCTTCGGAGGTGAAAATATCGTTGGTGACGACCACGATCGACAGCCCGTCGCGCAAGAGCGCACACAGCGCGCCAACAAGTGTCGTCTTGCCCGAGCCGACCGGGCCGCCGATGCCGACGCGCAGCGCGCGTCGGGTCTCGACATCAGCGCGGCCAAGCGGCGCCGAGTCCTGGAGGAAATTGTCATGGGGGATGTCGTGTGGGGGCATGTGTCTCGATTCAGGCAACGAACAGGCGGGCGTCCCAGCGCCCGTGATCTTCAGCAAGGATTTCAGTCAGCGAGCCACCGCACGCGGGAAGTTCGGCCACTGGCGACGTGGCCCACGAATCTGCATCAACCATCCATTGATCGACCTCGCGTCCAACACGCGCCTGCGCTGCAGCCACCGTCATCGGATCGAGGCCCAGCAGCCGGATCGCGGCAGACGTGACCGCTGCGGCCAGATGGTGGAACGACAACGCAGCAGCATCGTGCGGCGTGCCGCCGGCGGCGGCGGCGAATGCACCGAGAACCACCGGCTGGTGTGCGCCAGATGCAGACCGTGCGACCACGTCGACAATGGGGCCGCTCCAGACCGTCGAGCCGGCGCGCAACATCTGGCGGCCGAACCGTCGGCTGGCGTCGCGTAGCTTTGGCGACGGGACGCGCGCCGAGTACTCGGCGTCGATCTCGGCAAGCAACGCGTCAGTCGGATCAGTCAACGCGGCGACATGGGCACAGAACGCAGCGTCGACCTTTCCAGTCGTCGCGACCCGACCGATGAGATACCGCTCGAGCGTCGCATCGTCGCGCACATCACCAATGCGGGCGGCTGCTTCGACACCCGCTGAGTTCGTGTGGCCGCCCGCCGGGAACCGACCGTCGATCAGCATCATCAGCGCCGAGTTCACGCGTCGCCCGCCGTCAGTCGTGCCATCCGTAGTGCCATCAGTAGAGGAAGTACCGCTGGGCCATCGGCAACGACTCGGCGGGCGACTCTGTGATCAAGTCACCGTCGATGCGCACCGCGAACGTGTCCGCATCGATCTCGATGTCAGGCATCGCATCGTTCAGCGTCATGTCGACCTTGCCGACGCTGCGGGTGTTCGCAACGGGTACGAATCGCCGCCGCACGTTCAGCCGATCGGGGAGGCCGTCATCGAGCGCGGCGTCCGAAACCCACGCAAGGGAGAGCCCAGGGGCAACACCGGGAGCAGCACCGAACATCGGCCGGGGAAGCTGCGGCTGTGGCGTAGGAATCGAAGCATTGGCGTCACCCATTTGCGCCCAGGCAATCATCCCGCCCTTGACCACGACGTGCGGACGCACACCAAAGAAAGCCGGATCGTACAGGACGAGGTCGGCCAGCTTGCCAACCTCGACGGACCCCACGTCGGCTGCCAGCCCGTGGGCGATCGCCGGACAGATCGTGTATTTCGAGATGTAGCGACGGGCTCGCAGGTTGTCACCAGGTCCGTCAGTTGCATCGCCGATCGACAGCGCTCCCCGACGCAGCTTCATCACATGTGCGGTTTGCCAGGTTCGCAGCACCACCTCGCCGATACGGCCCATTGCTTGGCTGTCGGAGCCAATCATCGAGATCGCTCCCATGTCGTGGAGGATGTCCTCAGCAGCGATCGTCGACGGCCGAATGCGGCTCTCGGCGAACGCGAGATCTTCCGGAACGGAAGGATTCAGGTGGTGGCAGACCATCAACATGTCGAGGTGTTCAGCAACGGTGTTGACCGTGTGCGGCCGAGTCGGATTAGTCGAGGACGGCAGCACATTGGAGTGCGACGCGACTTTCATGATGTCTGGGGCGTGACCGCCCCCGGCGCCTTCAGTGTGGAACGTGTGGATCGAACGCCCGGCAATAGCGGCCAACGTGCTTTCGACATAGCCGGCCTCGTTGAGAGTGTCGGTGTGGATTGCGACCTGTACTCCCGACGCGTCGGCCACGGTCAAACAGGCGTCGATTGCGGCGGGCGTGGTGCCCCAGTCTTCATGCAACTTGAACGCCGCTGCACCTGAACGCAACTGCTCCCACATCGCTTCAGGATTGACCGTGTTGCCCTTGCCCATCAATGCAATGTTGATCGGCCAGTGGTCGAGGGCCTCGAGCATCCGCTCGAGATACCACGATCCCGCCACCGTGGTGGCCTTGGTGCCTTCGGCAGGCCCCGTCCCGCCACCGATGATGGTGGTGATTCCTGAGGTCAACGCCTCGTCGAGCAATGTTGGCGAGATGAGATGGACGTGGCAATCGATGGCTCCGGCGGTGAGGATCTTGCCGTTCCCGGCGAGGATCTCGGTCGAGGGCCCGATGACAAGCGCTGGGTCAACACCGTCCATCGTGTCGGGGTTACCGGCTTTGCCGATCCCGACGATCCGTCCGTCTTTCACACCGATGTCGGCCTTAACGACACCCCAGTGATCGAGGATCACCGCTCCGGTGATGACGAGGTCAGGTGCTCCTTCAGCGCGCGTTCGTGTCGACTGCCCCATCGACTCGCGAATGACCTTGCCGCCTCCGAAGACAGCTTCGTCGCCACCTGAGCAGTAGTCCTCGGTGACCTCGATCCACAGCTCGGTGTCGGCGAGCCTGATGCAGTCACCCTTGGTCGCCCCGTACAGATTGCGGTAGCGAGATCGATCGATTCGGCTCACGACAGATCCGTTGGTTCGTCGAGCCGACCAGCGGTCTCGCCCCGCAGACCCGGTATCACTCGATCACCCACGAAGGGGACGAGGTCGACATCCGTGGCGATGCCCGGTTCGAATCGAATGGCTGTTCCCGCAGGTACGTCCAGCCGACGGCCATGGGCCAGCGGGCGATCAAACCGGAGCGACGGATTCGCCTCAGCAAAGTGATAGTGCGAACCGACCTGAATCGGGCGGTCCCCACCGTTTTCGACACGCAACGTCAAGACGTTCCGCCCGACATTGATTTCGATCGGGACGTCAGGGCCTGCAATCTCTCCAGGAATCATTCGTTCACTCCGATCGGGTTGTGCAGCGTGACGAGTTTGGTCCCGTCGGGAAACGTCGCTTCGACTTGGACGTTGCTCACCATTTCGGCAATGCCTTCCATCACGTCACCGCTCGTGAGCACGTGACGGCCTGCGTCCATCAGATCGACAACGGTCCGTCCGTCGCGTGCAGCCTCAAGGACCCAATCGGTCAGGATCGCCACCGACTCGGGATAATTGAGCTGCAGGCCGCGAGCCATCCGGCTGCGGGCTACGTCTGCGGCCACGTGGACCAAGAGTTTTTCTTGTTCGTGCGGTGTGAGATACATGTGGGCCCTTGAACGTGATGAGTCAGCGGTCGAGAATCGAATGCGCTATGCCGGCGTGGCAACCAACCGTGCCGTCGACAACTTGTGTAATGCCAAGGTCGATCGCTACCGAGGCGAGCGAGTATGCCTCGTCCATTGTGAAACCGCCTTTGTCCACCATGAGCTTGAGCATCTGTTCTGCCGCCATTGCCATCGCCGTGCCGAGGCCGTCGACGCCCTCCTCAGGACCACCGGAGAAGCCGTGGGTGTACCAGTGGGTGTCGGTTCGGAGTAGCGGGGCTGCAACCGGCAGGTCATTGGCCAACGACAAACGCAGCGTGACGTCCAGCGACGCCTCGATTGCTGTGCCGCAGATCTCGCCGTCGCCTTGGGCGAAATGTGGGTCCCCGACATAGAAACCGGCGCCCTCATGAAAGACCGGATAGTGCACAGTGGCACCGGGACCGAATCGCCAGTTGTCGACGTTGCCACCGAACACCCCCGGCGGGATGCTGCTGACCCGGCCACCTTCGGGGGCCACTCCCATCACACCGAGGTGCGGACGCACCGGCACCTGGACAGATCGTCCGAACCGCTCTCGCTTGGCAGGCTCTGGTTCGGAGATGACTCCCGGGATGTCGTACAACTCGAGTGCGGTGAAATCGAAGCCAAACATGGGGCGAGCCGCTGCGGGGAATCCGCCAGCCGGATCGGGAGCGACGAGTTCGTAGATCGTGATGCGTTCTTTGCTGAACTGTTTGTGGAACAGGCCCCAGTTTGCTGCGAGGTTGGAGCCATACGGCATCCGCGGGGTCATCGACAGCAGTTCGACTCGCAACGTGTCGCCGGGCTTGGCCCCCTGCACTTCGATTGGACCGGTCATGATGTGCACACCGGGCGTACGGGTCTCGGGGGCGATGCCGTCCCAGATCGCCTTGATCCCATCATCCATCAACAGGTCGGGCGCATCACCCGAGTGGTGCGTGATTGCCTCGATTGTGATCGTGTCACCGGGTTTGACGCTCAACACAGGCTGCTCAGCGGCGTCCAGGTACCCCCAAAAACACGTGTCGGGAGTCGCTGTCAGGCGTGCTGTGTCCATGTCGTTCCGACCATAGGACCGCTCTGTGAACGCTTGATTTCACCCAGGTAACAACAGCGCTTGCGTCAGGCCTCACCACACGCCAAGGAGTCGGCCAGCGAGGAAAAGCGCCGCACCGATCATGAACACCCGGACCATCCGCTCGCCGCCCTGCACCGCGAGCTTGGCCCCCAGCCAACCACCGCCCAGGAAGCCCGCTGCAAGCACGAGTGCCGGAGCCCACACGACGTGGCCCTGCAGGACAAACACCGGAAGAGCAATCACGGTGACGACCAGATTGACCAAGACCTTCACGCTGTTCGCCGTCACCAGGTCAAACCCGGCGCGAGTGAGCGCGGCGAGCATCACCAAGCCCACCCCGGCCTGAAACGCACCGCCATACAACCCGATGCCGAAGAAGACGATCGCCGTGACTCCCACCGACCACGGCTCGCTCTCCGGGCTCGGCTTCGGCTTGAAGATGGTGAGGATGATGATCGGAATGACGAGATAACCGAAGATCGTTTCGAACGTTTCATCAGCCAGTTGGCTAATGCCGAACGAACCAATCAGCGAACCGATCACCGTCGGTCCGAGCACCGGCGCTGCCCCCTTCAGCCCATCGACTCCAGACCGCCGGAACGACGCAACTGCTGCGCCGCTCGCTGCGAGCACGCCCACCCGATTCGATCCGTTCGCCTGGTTGCCCGGCACGCCGGCGAGCACCAGGAGCGGAACTGTCAGCGCTGAACCACCGCCCGCCATCGTATTGATCACTCCGGCAGCCAAGCCGCCACCGAGCAGCAGAATTGCTTCCCACACCGTCATTGGTTACCGGAATTTACTTCAGGCCGCGGACGAACGGCTGGGCCAATGCGGCGGGAGCACGAACTCGGTGGGCGAACACGGCCATTCCGCCGAGCGTCACGATAAACGGCAACGACTGCAACAGCTCACTGTTGACTTGGTAGCCGAGGCCCTGCACCGACAACCGGAACGAAAGCGCCCCGGCGAAAATGATGCAGCCTGCCACGGTGCCGCGCAGGGTCCAGCCTCCGAAGATGACCGCCGCAATTGCGATAAATCCCCGCCCGCCGACGACCGAATCCTCAAACAGGCCGACCTGCCCGAAGATAAGAAACCA
>Ga0208413_1000554_pt1 | contig 27864 bp, 24 predicted proteins | sample AntAceMetag02UKD_FD_184761 | JGI IMG/M metagenome (GOLD analysis project Ga0208413, IMG submission 184761) | Saline lake microbial communities from Ace Lake, Antarctica - Antarctic Ace Lake Metagenome 02UKD (SPAdes) (version 2) | ecosystem: Environmental > Aquatic > Non-marine Saline and...
GTTTTAAACTTGTCTGCATACAAATAAAGAAGAACGAATTTATATGAAACTAACCGCCAACTTCTCCCTTGTGGAGATGACCAAAAGCGAAACCGCCCTGCGTCATGACATTGACAATACCCCCGATGCCGACCAGCTAGAGAACCTGACCACCCTGTGTGAGTGTGTGTTGCAGCCCGTGCGGGAGCGGTTTGGTATGCCCGTTAAAGTCAATTCAGGCTTTCGCAGTGTTGAGGTAAACACTAAAGTGGGCGGCTCTAAAACGTCAGATCACTGTAAGGGTATGGCTGCGGACATCGAGATTCCCGGAGTGGCTAACGCTGAGCTGGCGCAGTGGGTCGTGGACAATTTGAACTTCCGCCAAGTAATTCTTGAGTTTTATACCCCCGGCGTCCCTGATTCAGGTTGGGTGCATGTCAGCTACAACCCCGGCGACAACAAGAAGCAAGTCATGACCGCGGCAAAGGAAAATGGTAAAACAGTGTACTTGCCCGGCCTGCACGCGTAAAATACCTCCATGACTACGCTATCCATCAAAACATTCGGCGGAATAGCGCCAAAAACTCCAGCTCGCTACCTGCAAGAGAACCAAGCGCAAACGGCGCTAAACGCTCCTAGGTTTAATGGGTCTTTGCAGGCCATGTATGGGCTTAGCGCGTCGCTTACGACGCTGACAAAAGTAGGTACCCCGCTCACTATTTATCGGTTTGGGCAGGAAGCGCCATCAGACACAAACTACTGGTTTCACTGGACTACAGATGTCGATGTTTGCCGCAGCCAAATCGCAGGCGATACTAGCGAGTGGACTTTTTTTACTGGTGATGGAGTTCCTAAAGCCACTTACTCTACGATCGCACTGAGCGGGTCGGGGTATCCAACTGTGGCTAGACCATTAGGTGTTGCTGCTCCAGACTCAGCTGCCACAGCAGCTGAAGGGTCTACGACGGGGGTCGACACCGATGCCTTGCGAGAAACTCGCGTATACGCCTACACAAGCGTATCTAAGGAATCTGGTTTTGAGCGAGAGTCTGCGCCGTCCCCTGCCTCGAACTCGGTTGACGTATACCCCGGACAACCGGTGTCTGTTTCAAGCTTTAGTTCACTGCCGTCCGGGTACAACATAACACACCGCAGAATTTACCGCTCTACATCAGGCACTTTTTTGTTTGTGGCTGAGATAGCCGCCGCGGCAGCGTCGTACTCAGACACATTGTTGGCAGAAGACTTGGGCGAGGAAATACTCAGTTTGACGTGGGCGGAGCCGCCCGAGACTTTGGCCGGGCTTACAAACTTACCAAATGGCATTGTGGCGGGCTTTACAGGCCGAGACATATACTTTTGCGACCCGTACAGACCTTTTGCGTGGCCTGTGGAGTACAGCCAGACACTTGACTACCCTGTGGTTGGCCTTGGTAGGATGGACACCACACTGGCGGTGCTCACAACAGGGACGCCGTACTTCATACAAGGCTCGCATCCCGACTCCATGGTCGCCGTTCAGGCCGACCTACAGCAAGCCTGTGAGTCCAAGCGCAGCATAGTTAGCATGGGGGGCTCCGTTTTTTATGCTAGCCCTGATGGTTTGGTTATGCTTTCTAGTAACGGCTCCAAGGTTGTCACAGATGCTATGTTTACGCGCAAGCAGTGGCGCGAGCAGTTTTTGCCGTCGTCAATACACGCCTACCAACACGACATGAAGTATGTGGCGTTTTACGACAACGGGTCTACGCAAGGTGGTTTTGTATTTGACTTACTTACGGGGCAGTTCGCGATGCACAGCGTTTACGCTACTGCTGGCTACTCCGACTTGGTAGTAGATAAGTTGTTTTTAGCGTTTGCAGACCGGTCTATAAAGGCTTGGGGGTACGGCGCTGAGCTAGACTATGTGTGGAAGTCCAAGAAGATTTCGCTTCCAGCCCCCTCTACTATGGCGTGCGCGCAGGTAGAGGCAGAGTCGTACAGTGTTGTGGCTAAGTTTTATGCGGACGGCGTGCTTATTCACACACAGACGGTCGCCAGTCGTGTACCATTTAGACTGCCTGCCATTACCGCAAGAGACTGGGAAATTCAGCTAGAGGGCAACAAGGAGATTTTTTCCGTGGCAATTGCGCAATCTATGGTCGAACTAGCGAATGTCTAACGCAAAACTACCGCACGTAAAATCCCAGATACCCCAAGACCTTCGGTTTTTTATAGACCGTTTGCGGGACGTACTGGGCGGCACGGGCTTCACTAAGCTTCTGACTGTAGGCGACCTAGTATCTTCGGGTTTAGCGTCAACAAACAGTGCAGGTTTTTTGTCTCCGGTAGCGAAGTATTTAGCGACGCCGCCTGCACCAACTAACGTGGAAGCTTCCGCAGCTATACGGAACGTAATTGTAACTTGGGGTGCACCTGCTTACGCAGGGCACGCATACGCCGAAGTTTGGGGGGCTAGCACTAATACTTTTTCTAGCGCGGTTTTGTTGGGGCTATCCCCCGGTGCTATATACGTTGACGCGCTAGGCCCGTCAGCCACTCGGTACTACTGGGTCCGATTTGTAAACACCCAAGACACACCCGGGTCGTATAACGCTACGGAGGGTACTTCCGCTACAACTGGCGGCGATATCGCGTATATACTCGGCGTATTGTCGGGCGCTATTACTGACAGCCAGTTGTCTACAGCCCTTAACAGCCGCATAGACTTAATTGACGGAGACTCCGCCACAGTTGGGACAATTCCCTACTACTTAGCGCAGGTTCAGGGGCAGATAGACGCGATTAACTCGTACCCCGACTACGACGCCGCGGCAGCGTACGCAATAAACGACATTGTTAAGTATGACAGCGGACTGTATAAAGCCACCGCAGCTACGACGGGCAACTTGCCGACTAACACCAGCTACTGGGTAAAGATAGGCGATTACACATCAATTGCGGACGCGGTTGTAAGTATAGCTAGCGATGTTTCTCAACTGCTAACGGACTTGGGCGCTGAGGTTACTAGCCGGGAGACACTGGCGGCTCAGATGCGGGGTACCTACACCGGTACAGACATCACCAGTATTACGGCTGGCCTTTTGTTCTCTGAGCGAACAGCTCGGGCGACCGCAGATAGCTCTTTAGCTAGCCAGATCAGCACGGTTTCGGCTACGGCTAGCGGTAAGAACACAATATACAGGCAGACTACAGCGCCCACGTCCCCAGCGGTTAATGACATATGGGTAGACACGCGTGTTAGTTACGCAGAGACTTACTTTGACACAGACTTTTCAGTTCCTAAGTACAAGCAATACCAGTGGGATGGTAGCGCATGGCTAGATATTACCGACACAGATGTCTCAGACAACTTTGCCATTGTTAGCCGCGAGCAGTTGGCCCGAGCCGACGCTGACTCCGCGCTTGCGCAGGACATCCTCACCCTAGGCGTCAGAGTAAATGGCGACATAGCTACCCTAAATGCGACTTTAGTAGAAGACTACTACACCGCAGCGGATACAAATAGCGCAATCTCTGTGTCCAGCACGTTTTTGCGCGCTTACGCCGACGTAGCCTCCAAAGTGTTTCGTCAAGCTAGCGCGCCTACAAACCGGGGTACAGACCCCGAGACTTCAGCAACCTTGCCGCTACGGCAAGGCGACGCGTGGGTAGACACTGATGATAGTAATAAGCTGTACTTGTGGAGCGGCACGGCTTGGGTGTATTCACCCGATGGCGTTATTCAAGGTGCTATAACCGCGGTAGACGCTAGAGTTACAAACGTAGAAACTGCTCAGATCGGATATTGCACGCTAGGCGGGGTAGCTACTGACTCTAGAAATAAGACAGCCTGTGAGGCCTCTGGTGGTACGTGGAACGTAGGCATTCCCTTTGCTTCTGCAGTTAAGCAAGTATCCATCTCAGACGGCGACGAGTCTATCGCCCTAGAGCAGCGCTTCACAGCGCAGCGCGGCATGAACGAAGAGCTAGCGGCCTCTTACACAGTCAAGATTGACGACAACGGCTCTGTTTCCGGTATCGGCCTGTTTAGTGAGGCTGGCCAGTCTAAATTCATTGCCTCAGTAGATCAGTTCGGGGTTGAGGCTCCGCTGACATCAGTGCCTGTTCGCGCCAACTCTACTGCGTACACTGTTCATCAACTCGTCCGGTTATCTACCAACAACAGCAAAGTCCTTGTGTGTAAATCGTCTGGTACGACCGGCACGACTGCGCCATCACTAGGCGCGATTGGGACTATGCTAGCGGACGGGTCTGCGCAGTGGCAGATTGCTAGCCGAGTACCTTTTGCTGTTCAGGCAACCCCCGCCAATATCAATAACGTGGTCGTACCTGCAGGGGTCTATGTAGACGCCGCGTATATAGTCAACGCCACCATTAACGGCGCGCAGATTGGCAACGCTGCAATAGACAACACCAAGATAGCAGATGTCAACGTCGGCAAACTAACCGCTGGGTCGCTGTCGACAGATACGTATATACGCTCATCTAACTATGTAGCGGGCACGCAGGGCTTTAATATTAACGCTGACGGCACGGCGGAATTTAGCAACGCGGTTGTTCGCGGCTCTGTGTACGCCACGACGGGGGTTTTTTCCGGAGATATTTCTGGTGCTAACGGTACTTTTTCAGGCGCGCTAGATGTAAAAAGCTCAGAGTCCGGGGAGCGCATGGAGATAACAAGCGCAAGCATAAAGGTTTTCGATAGCAGCGGCGTCCTTCGCGTAAAAATAGGAGACCTTTCATCGTGAGTTACGGCTTTGATCTAGGCAGAATCCGTAGCGATAGCGTAGGCGTATCGTACATAGATGAGTTTACGCATACTGGGGAAACAACTACCAAGTTGTACTCATCACCCGTATTTGAATTTGTCACGCAAGTGCAGACTTTTATCGCTCCAGTGGAGGATATTAACGCAGATTTTATTGTAGAGTTTCCCGCTATAACTACGGCGTTTTCTAATGAAGCTAAGTCTATAAGCGTCGAAGTTTCAGGTGGCAATGTTGCGGCGTCAATTTTAGTTTTTGTGCGGTAGCCATGGCTACTTTTGGTGCTATTTTTAGGGCTAGCGATGGCTCACTGCTTGTAACTTCTGAGACGCCATGCTACGAACTCGTAGCTACAAAAAATCCAAACTCTAGGGTAGGCAACGTAAGTACATATACATCCGACGTTGGTAGGTTTCCTTTAGTGTTTGTGAATTGCGGAGTCGGTAATTCTGCAGGTGTTCTGTCTGTAGTAGGAGAGCCGGGGGATTGGACGATTACCGTGCTGGCTACAAACAACTGCCCAATAAATATTTTTATCCCATTAACTGCGGCTTCTACTAGCGGTTATGGGGTTTCGGTGTTCGACTCTGCCGGTAATCCGGTCTTTGACTCCGCTAAAGATGTGCTTAACGCCCGCGTAATAGGACTATTGTCAGAAAGCGCCGCTAGTTTTTATTCTGCGTCTGGTACAGATATGGTTGCGTACACTAGCGGCCCAGTGTTCCCACAAAAAACGGACTCGGTTGCAACCGTATTGGTAGATGTTTTGCCTGTTGAAGGTTCTGAGTTCGTATGCTCGAACAACCTTGAATATGTTTGCGAAGACCAGTGGTTCTTCCGGTATGAGACGCGGTGCGGATACGAGGATGTTTGCACCTTTGTGGGCTTTCAAACTGTTTGTTCTACGCAGTATGTGTGTAGACAGGTTCCAGTGTATGGCTATGAGCAAGTTTGTACCTATCGGTATGTACAGCGATGCGACTTTGTCACCTATTTCGGCAATATTTATATCTACGCAACCATAAAAACAACTAGCTGGGAGGTTAGCAGAGGGGTAGCGCGAATAAACGCCGACGCATCCGTGTTTTTTGATTGGCTTTTACACGAGTCGGGCGTCTATAGAGATGTTTTGTCGTACGAGTCCATTACCATAATTAACGCACTTAGCTCCACCGCAGCGGGCTTGCCCTTCGGCTTTACCCCGCCCGGGTCTTTTTTTATTGAGTTTGCTGGCTATGAAGGGCGGTTTACTTCGGAAAACACCTTCCCATACACAACTGACCGCGCTAATATCGGGGTATTACCTTGTATAACAGCAGTAAGGAGCGACTATGAGTAAACCATTTAGATTTCACCCGGTTGATGCTGGCCTTAGCACCCAGCGAATTTCGCTCACATTTGAGGGGGAAGCAGCTACCGAGTTTCCAGCTGCGGACTTATCACTGCCGGAAGACCAAACTGCTCGTTTTTGGGCAGTCTACAACTTTTTGGTGTCTGCGCAGGCTATACCAAACGATACACCGGTCTATACTGGTGGTTAGCTGTAAGCGGCGAAGCTCATGACAGACCTAGTGTTCGATCAAAAAGAGCGCGTAGGCGCTTGGGTGGCAGCTAAGGTCGGGCAGAAGGCTGACTGGGGTAGCTTCTACGCTATGGGCGTGGAGTCAGGCGGCAATATCATCGCGGGGGTTGTGTTTAACAACTTTAACGGGTCTAATGCTACCTGCCACATAGCCATATCTAAATATACGAAGGCTATTATCCCGCTGTTTGAGGCTGTCTGTGACTACGCGTTTAACCGATGCAAACTAAATCGCCTGACCGGCATGGTTCCATCTAATGAACCCGCTGTACTGGCGTTTGACAAGCACCTTGGCTTTGAAGAAGAGTTTATAATGAAGCACGGCGCACCAGACGCCGATATGCACGTTCTTGTGATGTGGCCAGACAAATGTCGCTGGCTACGTAAGGAGTAAATTATGGGTGGTAAATCTAGTCCTCCGCCTCCAGATTATAGCGGTATGGAGAGGGTTGCTAACAGGCAACTAGACTTCTCCGAACGCCAGTATGAAGAGATGAAGCCAACACTTACGGGGCTGGCGAACACTATGCGTGACGCGCAAGAGCAGCAGATGACTCAGGCGCAGGATTACTTTCAGTACCAGCAGGATACATTCCGGCCACTGGAGCGAGGGCTCGTAGCGGACGCGGAGAATTTTAGTACTGCGGGGTACCGAGAGGGCTTGGCACGCGACGCATCTGCCGCCGCCGGACGCGCATTTAGTAACACCGAGGCGTCCAACTCTAGGTCTTTAGCCTCCATGGGTATTAACCCCAACTCCGGACGTGCTCTGGCTATGAGAAACGCCAGTAATTTGGGTTTGTCGGCACAACGCGCAGGCGCTATGACGAGCGCCCGAACACAAGCCGAAGGCATGGGTTTTGCCCGCCGCGTGGACGCTGCCGGGCTTGGTCGAAACTTAGCCACAAACTCTACTGCTGCGTATCAGGGCGCAACGCAGGCCGGTACTTCCGCTGGAAACATGTACCAAGCGCCGGGCAATCAATACCAAGCAGGGCTTTCTAACGCAGGAAGCACATACGGAAATATGGCTAATACGCAGGCTGGCGTATACAACGCCGGTATGGACGCTAGTGGTGAATTCTACGGGGCATTACTTGGCGCTGGCGCAACTGCGTGGGCGTCTGACGCCCGCCTCAAGAAGAACATAACTCAGGTTGGCCTGTACGAGTCTCTTGGTTTACCTATGTATGAATTCGAGTACATAGGCGGTGACGGCAGGGTGTTCCGAGGTGTTATGGCTCAGGACGTAGAGATTAAATACCCAGATGCGGTAATTACTAAAGATGACGGATATAAGGCTGTCAACTACTCAATGCTAGGCATAGAAATGATGGAGGTCTAATATGGGATGGGCATCAGGTTTTCGCGCAGGCTCTGACATTGCGCAGCGCATAATAGATGGCCGAGAGAAGCGCCAACTAAAAGAGGGCTTGTCCCGCGCTGCAGATCAGTATCGAGTGACTGAGGGTGAGTACGGCCCCCAGCTAAGTGATAACGTAACACAAGTTCAAGGGCTAAAGCAGCAAGCTATTCAGGGTGGTATGACCCCCGAGATGGCTGCGCAGCAGTACGACCCATCTATAGCGGAACTTCAACGCCGCCAAGGGTTGACAGCCCCAGACTTTTCTGTTGGTAGCAGAGGCATAAACTACGGCACTCGCCAAGAAGCCAGCGCGGTGGCGCAGCCGCAGGTTATGCAGGCGCAAGCCCAAGCCTACGAATCCATGGGGCAGCCAGAAAAGGCGGCAAGCTTGCGCGCTGATGCGCAAAGAATGGAGGCCGCTACCCAGCAGATGAAGCTTACTGGTCTGCAGACTAAGGCAGTGGAGCTAGAAAATGCGGCAGCTGAGCGAAAAAATGCGGCGGCTAAGGGGCGCACTACAGCCAACCAAGTCCTACTAGACTACGCAAAAACTGGACAGCCCGTAACTACGCAGGTTATGCGAGATGTAGCGCGGCAAACCGGCGCTAATTTTAACGATCTTGTTGACGACGCCGCTAAGGAACTCGGGTTCTCGGACGCGCAAGGAACTGCGGAGCTCAAGAAACTGCAGCGTAACCTAGGCACAGCTGCTGCTGGCGGCGTGCAGGGCATGAACAAGTTCTTGGCGGACTCGTTTGACCCCAATAAAAACGACAATATCACTCCGGAAGTAGTTAAAGATGGCTCTGGTAATTTTGTCGTTAAGTACGGTGATAAAGTGCTTTCCGAGTACGGCGCACACAAGTCATTGGATTTTTTAGTTGGTACGCTACAAGGTCAGATTTCTGGAGACCCGCTAGGTACTCTGCAGACGTTGGCCGGCATTAGGGAGTCCGAGGCTGCTGCAGCGGCTAGCCAAGCTGCAGTCGGCCTTCGCGGCGCGCAGGCAGACGCTATACGCAACGCCGGAGAAAACGCGACTGCGCTCGCAGGTATACAGACTGAGTTTGACGCACTGACGCCGGAGCAAAAAGTAGGCCCTGAAGGCCAAGCGCTCATCCAGCAGTTCAATATGCTAAACGTAAAAGCTGGCGGCACTGTAGCGATGGGTCGAGGCGGCTCAGGGGGCGAAAAACAAGTAACCCCAAAGGAAAAGCTTGACATGGTTACGGCTTACGTGGGTATGGGGCTTACTCTGGAACAGGCTAGGATGCAAGTAGATAGCGATTTAGGGGTTACCCCGGCTAGTCCAGTAGACGACGCGCTAGCCGCTAAAAATGCTGCTGCTGCTGCTGCTACCAAACCGCCGCCACGCGATAGAGGCCCGCAAGATATATCTCCCGACGAAGTAGACAGTATTAAACAGTCTGTAGCGGAGCTTGACGACCTAATAGCCAAAGCCAGAAGTATCGCCAGTGCGGCGGCAAAATCTAACGACGTAGAGGCTATTAAGCTGTATGGCGGTAGGGTCAACGAACTAGAAAGACGACGCGCACAACTTACCGCTGGCCTCAATCCCCTAGCTAAAAGGTCTTTGGGACTACAGTAAAGCTAGGCCTATTGCCTAATCCTATGTAGAATCACAGCTACGCAAATAGGAACTCCGACATGGCCACATCAATCGCTGAAATCCGCCAAGCTAACGGCGGTCTTGAAAATCTAACTGATGAAGACATTCTCCAGCACACTTTTGAGACTACTGGTAGTCGCTACTACAGCACGATTGACGACTACGCCCGGGATATGGGGTATGAGGGCGCAGGCCGTGGTAAGTGGAGCGCTCGCGGTTCTTCAGCCGTTGACCGCTATCAAGCGGGATTACTGGGTTTAGGGGAAGCTGTTACTGGGGCCGTAGGCCTTGAAGGCGCTTCCCAGTTCCTAGGTCGTCAGCGTCAAGCTAACGAGTCAGCCGCCGATTACTCCGATCGCCAAGTAGCGGAACAAGGTGGCATACAGCGCTTTAGTGATGTTCAGGGTGCTGGCGACCTAGCGGACTATGTTGGCGGGCTAGCTGTTCAGTCGCTCCCTTACGCTGGCGAAGCTATAGTTGGCGGTCTGGCCGCACGCGGTCTTATGACCGGAACCCGCGCCGCTTTGACCGGTGCCCGTACTGCAGAGCAAGCTAATACTGCTCGAACCGCTCTAAATACAGGCAGCGCCGTTGGTGCCGTAGCTGCTAGCTATCCTTCAGCCGTAGGAGATATTCTACAAAACCAGCGAGAACAAGCCGGGGAGACAAATTTATTGTCGGCTGCTGGCCTTGGCGTACCTTACGCGGCGCTTAACGCTGTTGGTATCGAGGGCGCGCTGGCTCGTGGCACGCTTACCCGCTCGGGTGTTCAGGCTCTTGACGCCATGAAAGGCTTTGGCGGCGCTGCCGCTCGTACTGGGGCTTCTGCAGCAAAGACCGCCGCTGTTGAGGGTGTGGCCGAAACAGGCCAAGAGATGGTTAACCAACTAGGCCGTATGTCTGTAGATGAGGCTGCGCAGTTCTTATCTCCCGAAGCGCTAGAGCGGTACAAAGAATCATTCATAGCTGGCGGCTTACTCGGCGGTACTTTTGGTGCTGTTGGTGGGGGCTGGCGTCGCACAGAAGAAGGCGGTCTAGATTTAACAGACCCGGTGCAACCGGTCGGCCTGCAAGACACCGGTACTTTAGGCGGCAGCTTAACCGGAACCGCACCTGAGTCATTACTGGGAAGCCCGATGCGCGGTGTAGGGGGCGAAAGCGCTACGCAACTCCCAATGGAGCAGACGCTGACCACCGCTGGCCAAGAGCAGAGCGCAGAAGAGCTGCTAGCAGCCACGGAAACTAAGCCTAACGCCGCCAAGCAAATTCTTACGCCTGCGCAGCAGCGCCTGATTGCCGCTGGAGTAAACCCATACCAGCGTGGTGCATCCAAGAAAGCTACCGACGTACTAGACAAGATTTCAGCTAGTGGCTTGCCGGAGGATGTTACTGCGCCAGTTCTTACGCTGCTGCAGGATTCTAAGTTCAAAGCCGCCGACACCATGCTTACAAAGCTGTATGCGGAGGCGGAATTAGCAAAGGTACGGAATGTCAGCCAAACAACTACCCCTGTCTCTGGAGCTGCAGGATTGCTACCTACTGGGGGCGTTGACGTTCTCGGAGGCGTGGGAGCTGCAGGACTTGCTCCTGCTGGAGTCGGACAATCTGGAGCTGACCTCGGAACAGTACCCACAGCTGGAAAAGCTAATGTTGTATCAACTGTGCCCCGTAAACGAGCTCCCACTGTAGCGCCTACCGTTTCTTCTACTACCCCTACTGTTGCTGTAGCACCTACTAACACTGCGGCTCCATTTGAAGCCGACACAGTAGACGAGAACACCCTAGAAATTGCCCGTATGACAGGCCAAGAGGGGTTAGCCAACGTCGTTGCTCAAGAGCAGGAGGGTAGCCGTGCAGATGAAGTGGAGCTGGACGAAGCCGCAGTACAAGCTGTAATTGAGGCTAGGCTTGCGTCTTCGCAGAATAAAGACCGTGATCGCGTCATTATTAACGAGTATCTTGCGGTGCTTCGCGCTCCTAATTCTGTGGGTAAGGCGGCGCTAAAAGAGGCAATAGCCAGTAAATATGGAATAAAAGACAAGGATTTGGCCAAGATAGGCAATCCCACTGAATTGGTAAAAGCTGCTGGCGCTATGGGTTTTAGTGCGGAGCAAGCGCGCTTAGCATTTAACGTGCGAGACACTACCAAGGCTGCAGCCGGAGCTGACGCTACGACGACCAGCCAATTAAAAGAGCGCCTGAAGAAAGTAAACGCAAAGATTACTAATGCTACTGCAGTAGGGGCTACAACTACTCCTGAAGTTAGATTAGAGCTACAAAACCAAAGAATCTCCCTAGAAAGCGAAATCGCTGACGCTACTAAGGCGCAGGGTGCGAATATGAGTGCTGAGCTAGCTACGGCTGGTTTTACTGCCGACGAGAAGGGCAACGGTGGTTTTGGTATGGACGACAGTCGCTACTGGGCTGAACTAGAAGATGACGCTACGCCAGCCACTCAGATTATTGCGCTTGCTGATAAGTTGGATGCCTTAGAAAATGCCTTGGCAGAGTTTGAGGCCCTAGGTAATGCAGAAGCTGTAGCCCAAATACGCGGTGAGCTAGATAAAGCACAAACTGCCCTAGACGCTAAGATGGCGCAAGTCAACGCGCAGGCGCTCGCTGCCAAAAAAGGAAAACCGACGGATGCTAAAGCAGCGACACCAAAGGTAGTAACTAGGAAACAAGTTACGGCCCCCAAAGTGGAGACTCCTGCGGCAACACCAGACACAAGAACTACTACTGAGCGGGCGGAAGCCGCATGGAACGAGGTAGCTGCCACAATACCCGGCGCTCCTACGTTTGCCGATCTGCCAGCTGCCGATCAAAAAACCTTTGCGGGGTTTGGCCCAGACAACTGGACACGCGACGACGTAGTTACTGAGCTAAAGCGCCTGTCTGACACAGGTGGAGTCAAGTTTGGCAAGAGCGCAAATGCCAAGAAACCATACACTGCCAAGGAGTTGCTGGCTGAGATTAAAGCGTTCATCCGCGCAGATATACCGGGGCGCAAGCTAGTCGTGGTTGACTCTGTGGCGGACTTGTTAATGTCTAACGACAAAACCAAAGTAGCCATAGGTGCTATTTTGGAACTGGAAGGTGCCTACGGCGTTGCTTCCGATGGCCGCGCATACCTAGTTGCCAACCGCATAGAGCAGGGCACTGGTCGGGCTAAATTTATGCACGAAGTGGGCGGTCACTTGGGTCTAGACAACCTCCTGACTGACGCCGAGTACAAGGAGCTGGTAGATCAAATTATCGCTTGGGCGAAGAAAGACGACGACTCCGTTGAATCTGAAGCAGCCCTCAACGCTGTTGAGCGCGTAAAGAACGCCAACACTCCAAAGGAAGACCAGCGCTCAGAGATTTTGGCTTACTTCATTGAAGAAGCCATGCTAGCCGGCGTCGACCCTACCGCCAGCGGCAAAGAGTCCGGCCCGCTTAGCTCTTGGTTCCGCACTCTGTGGGCAGCTTTTAAGTCTGCTGTGCGCAAGCTGGGCTTTAAGACAGAGTCATTAGAAGCTCAAGACGTAGTTAACATGGCTTTTGGTGCGGCTCGCTTGGAAATCGCCGGTACATGGCACGGCACAGCCGCTTCTTTCCGCAAGTTTAGCCACAAGTTCATGAATACTGGCGAGGGTGCTCAAGCTTATGGGTGGGGAACCTACCTTGCTCAGCGAGTCGGAATTGCCAAGGGTTACTGGAGCACTGACGTCAGGCGTAAATCTAACTCTGGCAATACGACTGGTGTTTATGAGCAGTCTGTATATGTGGTAAATGGCAAAAAGTATACTTACTCAGACTCAAATTCGAAGCAAGCTAATGATGAACACTCAGCCGCCGAAAGACTTTTTTACTTAGAGCGCACCGCTACTCAAACCGGTAGGTCAGTAAAAGATAGCTTAGAAAAAAGTATTGCCGAATTTGAGGAGTTTGGACCGCCGGGGCCCATTCCAAGTTTAAAGATAAGTTTGAAGTGGAGCAGAGAAGGTGCTGTTGTAAAACAAATCCAACCGGGGCCAGAAGGTACCCTCATGCGCGTGGACACGGCGGTTGACGAAGATACTACGCTTGACTGGGATGCGCCTCTGTCTAAACAGCCCGACGTACTGGAAAAAATTGAGGCTGGGCTACCGGAGTCTTTGCGGGAGCAAATAGAAGACGAAGCTGGCGATTCTGTAGCGGACATGAGCGGCGAGACGTTTTACCGCGCTCTGGAATTTGTAGAGTCTCGTAGTGGCGTAGTTAGCGATCAGTTTGATGTAGCCGACTACAACAAGCGTTTGGCCAGCAAACCAACTATGCAGGTAGTGTCCACCTTCCTAGACGAGCAGTTGGGCGTTAAGGGCCTGACGTTCTTCGACGCGAATAGCCGTGATGGCGTCGAAAAAGTTGTTTCAGTCAACGGCAAACAGTACACTCGTAAAGACTTAGTTGCCCTCAAAAGGACGACTGAAGAAATAGGCAAGTACAGGACGACGTTACGCAAAATACTGCGCTCCGGAGTTACTACAACTGCGCAGACTTGGGAGCTAAAAGTACGCGAACAAGCAGACATGTTGTTTAATAACGCAAAGGAAAGCGCAGAGTCTTTTGGTGTTAAGTTTGACGCTGCCGCGCAGCGAGATAAAGCAGAAGCCACGGCGGCAAAGTCTTATGAGGGTAAGCAGCTAGCATGGCTTCTGGAGAACTCCGCCGACATAGAAGTTGTTGCGCTAAATGACAACCGCACTCGCAACTTGGTAATCTTCAACGACAAAAACATCTTTCGTGTTGGCGGTGAGGTTGGCGCAGACCGCCAACGTATGAAGTTCGGCAAAAACGAGCGAGCCGCCAAGCGCAACATAGACAAACTACCTGCGGTGGTTCGCCCTGCGGTAGGTGCCTCTTGGCAGTTTATAACGGACTTTGGCAACCGAGCACTAGATCGCGTAGTTTTTACCAGTGACTTGGTAGATATGGCTGTTAAAGCGGGCATACCATCTGCTCGCAAGTTTCTAGATACCATGGCTCAGAGCCGTTCTTTTGCTAGTGAGCTTGAGCGGGAGATTGAGGGTATCGCCGACGGCTACGCTCTTATTGAGGAAAAAGACAAAGGTAGCGGCCCTCGTAGCGCAAACCAGTTTTTGTTCGAGTCCACTCGCACTGGCAAATGGGGTTACAGAAACGGCTCGTTTAAAGCAGACCCTGAGTTAGAGTCATGGTTTTTGGAGCTCGGCCCTAAGTCGCAGAAGTTTGTGCGCGACGTATTTGCTCACGGCGATGTTATGCTCGCCCGCAAAAAGAAAATTGTGTTGGAGGCTACCACTTCCGAGTTTGATGCCATGATTGACGACGCACAAGCAGCTGGCGACAAGGACAAAGTTGCCAGCCTCAAGAAAGACAAAGCAAACTCGCTAACTAAGTTCACTACGCTATTCCGCGTTCGTGAGGGTAAGCCCTATGCGCCAATCAAGCGTATTGGCTCCCATGTGGTGTTTGCTAAGTCTGACGCGTACATTACTGCGGTCGAGATGAAAGACACAAAGCGCATCCGTGAGCTTGAGCAAAGCGGGAATGACTACCAAGTTACTTTTGTAGATAGCAAGCTGGAAGCTAGGCGTTTAGCTAGTGAACTTGAGGCCACCGGCCTGTATGGGGAAGTTAATTTTGCAGAGCGCTCCGAAGCCGTCGATAGCATGTTTACCGGCGAGGCGCTGTTGCCAGCGCTTACTAAGTTGCGTTCGGCCTCTAACGACGTCGATGGTCGCTCTGCCAAGGCGCAGCTGCGAGAGATTGTCAACCAGCTCTACCTAGAGGCTTTAGCCGAAGCTAGCGCCCGCAAATCGGAAATGCGTCGCCGTGGTATTTCAGGCCAAGTTGACATGCTCAACTCGTTTACTCTACAAGGGCGCGCTGACGCACAATTCTTAGCGTCTGTGCAGTACAGCCCCAAGATTCAGAAAGACCTGCGCAGCGTAAACAAAGAATCCCGCACTGGGGACACCACACGCAAGTCAGAAATACGAAATGAGCTTCTTGAGCGCTACTTAGGCTCTCTTGAGTACAAGGTAAATCCTTGGGTTGATACGCTAACCAGCCTGTCTTCCAAGTACTTCTTGGCGACTAGCCCCGGCTACTACTTGCAGAACTTGACTCAGCCGTTCATGATGTCGCTGCCAGCCATGGCAGGTAGGCACGACTACGTAAAAGCTGCCAAGGAAATGTACAAGGCGTACTCCGAGCTGGGCCCAATCATGAAGGCCACCAAGCTATTTGACCAGCAGTTTGACTTTAGTAAAGTTCCAGACGACGTCAAGGTTGCTATTAAGCAGCTAGTAGCCGAGGGCAAAATCGACATTGGTCTAGCCACAGAAATTTCCGAGTACAAAGTAGACGCCGACAATAAGCTGACAAACTTTGCTAGCAAACTGAACAAGGGCATGCGCTTGGCAGTCCAGAAGGCTGAAGCCGTTAACCGCCTGTCTACTGCCATGGCAGCATACCGCCTTGAGCTGGCTAAGACGGGTGACGCTACAGCTGCTACAGCTTACGCGGGTCGTATCCTTACAGAAACCCACGGCGACTACACGTCCTTTAACGCACCACGCGCCTTTAATAGCAGCTTGGGTAAGGTGATGCTGCAGTTCCGTAAGTTCCAGCTGATTCAGCTGACGTTCTTTACGAAGTTGTTCCGTGAGGCGTTTACTAACCCCAAGGAGCGCGCTGCAGCGCTACGCACACTCAGCTATACCTTAGGCCACACAGCTGTATTTGCTGGCATGATGGGCATGCCGGGGTATGCTGCCATATCTGCAATCGCTGCCGCGCTAAGTGACGAGGACGAGCCGTTCGACGTTACTAAAGAGTTGCGCCTACTGCTAGGCCCTGAGTGGGCTACTTTAGTTCTTCGCGGCGCTCCAACGCTAGCCGACATTGATCTGTCAGGAAAGATTGGCTATGGAAACGCACTATCTGTAATGCCGTTCAGCAACGCCGACTTGAAAACTGCGGCTGGCCGTGCGGAAGCACTGGGAACTTTACTTGGTGGCGCTTCGCTCGGTATGGCCACACGAGTAGCGGACGGTCTGGGCCTAATGTCAGAGGGTGACTGGTACAAGGGCATCGAGCGCACTATGCCAAAGGGTATCTCCGACATGATGAAGTCTGGTCGCACTGCTACCGAGGGCATGACCCGTCGTAATGGCGATGTCATTCTGCCTGCAGATGAGGTAAGCTCACTAGGCACTATCTTCTCGTCTATCGGCCTGCCATCAGCTGCGCAAGCTATGATTTACGAGAACCGCCAGCAGGCGTTTAATATGAAGTCTAACTTCACAGACCGTACTAGCTCTACAAAGCGCCAGTATGTAGAGGCCTTCCGGGATAAAGACCAAGCTGGCATGAAAGAAGCCCGTGAGGCGTGGGCTAAACTGCAGGACGCTAAGCGACGTAACGGCGTTCGGGTATCGCCTCTTTCTGACTTGATGAGAGCGCCCAGCGATCAGGCAAAACGAGAACGTGATACCGTAGGCGGCGTTCAATTTACGCGCAGCAACCGCGCAATGGCAGAGCAGATAGTTCAGTAAGGAAATAAGATGGCAACTAAAGACCCACGCCTAGCAAAAGTAGGCGTTGCAGGCTACAACAAGCCTAAAGCAACGCCTAGCCACCCTACCAAAAGCCACGTTGTTGTGGCAAAATCGGGGGATGAAGTGAAGACAATTCGTTTCGGGCAGCAAGGTGTAAAAGGTGCGGGGGCAAGCCCCACGTCTGAGAAAGACAAGGCGCGTAAAAAGTCATACTACGCCCGCCATAACGCGCAAGACTCCAGCCCAGATAAGTTGTCCGCACGCTACTGGTCGCACAAAGTAAAGTGGTAACCCTAAATGGATTTAATGATCTGGAACGTAATTCTTAGTGCGGTAGTAGCAGTCATGGGGTTTTTACTTAAAAGCAGATTCGATGAGATCGACCGCTTGGGTATTTTGCTTAACCGCACCCGCGAAGAAGTAGCCAGAGACCACATTACCCGTTCAGAATTCCGCGCGGATATGCAGCAGCTAATGGACAGGTTTGATCGCCTAGACCGTAAGCTGGATAGACTTAATAACGCCACGAAGCAGGCCCATGACGACTAAAAAATCTACGGTTAATTCAGCGGGTGTTTACACCAAGCCAACAATGCGCAAGGCGCTGTTTGAGTCTATCAAAGCGCGAGCTGTGCAGGGTACGGGTGCAGGGCAATGGAGCGCTAGAAAAGCACAGCTACTGGCAAAAAATTACAAAGCAAAAGGCGGAGGCTATAAATGAGTAAGAACCAAACACACTACACCCCAGACGGCAAGCTGTACAAAGGCGGCACCCACAAGGTGGGCGGCACGCTAATGACTGGTGCCAAGCACACACCGACCAGCAAGGTGTTGACACATACGCCGCCAAAGAAAAAGAAATGAAAACCCCCCAGAAATCCCTGAAAGACTGGGGCAATCAAAATTGGGGAACCAAAAGTGGTAAAAAATCTTCTGACACTGGTGAGCGGTACCTTCCTGAGTCTGCGATTAAAAGCCTCAGCCCTGCTGAGTACGCGGCTACAACCCGTGCTAAGCGGGAGGGTACTGCCAAGGGTAAACAGTTTGTGGCTCAGCCCAAAAAGGTTGCTGCAAAAACCGCGAAGTTTCGCTAACTAACCTAGGAGTATGTAATGATGTACGGCAAGAAAGTAATGGTGAAGGCAGCTAAGAAACCAAACCCGTTCGGCAAGGGCGAGTCTAAAAAGATGGAAGCCGCCGAGAAGAAAATGGCACCATCTAAAAAAGCCTTCGCCGCAATGGAGAAAAAGTACGAAGGTAAGAAGTCTACTTCTAAGAAGTAAAAAAAAGCCCCCACCTTTTTAGGGGTGGGGGTTAAGGTTTTCTCAACCAAGGGAGAACCCGTCCATGACAACGAGTAAGCTAATCATACTGCAATCTTTGCGTCGTGCGCAAGCCCGTTGGTAGGGGGCACTAGGCTAATAGCCTCACGGTCAATTTTATTGGCGTCTACCACAATACACCTAGCCTGAACTACCGGTATATCCGTGCCGCGAGTGATAGTTATGCGGTCTGACTTCTTAATCAACGCGCCGTCACTCTCCAACTGACCGATCATGGCGTTGTAATCTACCCGGTTCTTCATGCACCAGTCTTTGACTTCCTTCTGGTTCAGGATGATGTGCCCGGCAAACTCCTTGCTGGAGGGTGTACCTAGTACGTACCGACCAACAATATCGCCAAATACGCGATTACGCGGCGTCTCGGGGCCGTTCTTATGGCGCTTGTCACGGAACTCTGACGTTACCAGTATGCGGCTAGACAGCGTTGCCATCATCTGGCTGAATGCGTCGGCGCTAGACACGCTGTTGGTAGTCGTAACGGTCTGGGCTAGCTCAGTTAGTAAGGTGACTGTGTACTCTCGCAGAGCAACTAAATCGAAGTCGCATATGCCTAAGTCCTTGGCTATCTTCGCAATAACGTTTGTGCAAGCCCCATGGCTTCGGTAGAAGCGGTACTTGGTGCCCGGCAGGGAAGCCGCTAGCTCACTGGCCGTCTTGCGTACAAGGTCAGCCACTTCAGCTTGGTGTGTCACTACGTACTTAATCATCGCCTCGCCAGCGCTTCCGTTGTTAGCTTTTAGCGCGTCCGCAGCTTCCTGAACCAAAAGGGCTTCCTTTTGTGGGTTTGGGTGCAGTGGAATTACTGGGTAGCTGTCGATGTTAATTTGTATTAGGCGCACGGCTTCAGCTTGTGAGTTAGCCTGAGACGTAGCTAGCAGGCCGTGAAAGTCGCGGTTGCCGGTTAAAAACGGGGAAAGTCTCCACTCGGCGCTGTCCGCAAACATCACGGTGCCACCTTTGGAAGTCAGCCGAACCTTCTCTTCGCCGCGAGATACGCCGTACGCCACGTTACTAAACTCGTTGGCGTCCATGTTAGTGAACTCGTCTAGTAGCACTGGTACGTTTTTGTAGACGCCTAGGAAGGCCCACAGCGCATTACTGGTAGAACCGTCCTTAGACTTAAGGGTCATCTTCTCAGCGTCGCCAAAGGCGTACAGAGACGCGTAGCAAGCAGTAGTTTTGCCCTTACCGGTGTCTCCGCCAGACAGCGCCAGCAGCAAGCCCTTAAACAACTCTTCGCAGAACGGCGTAAGGACTGAGCCCCACCCAGAACATACAGCGTACTGCCAGTGCTCGCGGTGCGGGCGGTTGTACATAAAGTTGAGGGCGTCCGCGTATCCTTGGATTGTTCCACGGGGGGGAGACATCGCCGTTGAGTACTTGGCTGCGCCGTTACTCACCAATACATTCTTGACCGCGCCGTCCTTGCAGTACAGACGGTCTCCTAGTAAGAACGAGCCGTCGTCTTTCCAACCAAAGTTGGTCATGGTGCTCACTTCCTCTACCTTGCGCTTGAGGTCTTCTAACTGGTCTCTTAGGTACGCTGACATGTGGACTCCTGCGTCTTTGTTGTTGCTCTGCATCAGCTCATACTTGGCCATGCCACGGAGCATGTCGGTCTGCGATGCCATAGACTCGGCGGGGATTTCAAAATCTCTCACCTTCTTGTTGGGTAAGTGCATGCGCATGCCGATGCGGTACGTTCCGTCTTCGGTGCGAATACGGCTAGTTGGGTAGAACAGGATGTTGCAAAAAGGCAGCACCTGAAGTACACCTTCGCGGTCGGGCAGCAAGCGGGACAGTAGGTTGTTATCCCACTGGTAGCCGCTTATGAGTGCTGGTACCGCTACCTGCTCTTCTTCGCCTTCGTCGTTGACTACTACTTCTGTAGTTTCTCCGTTGATAGGGATTACCCTACCCAAGACAAGCGGCGTTTTTATCTTGCCCTTGAACTGGCACCCGTCGCACAGGCTGGCATCGCAGGTCTCTAATGAAGCGCAAGTGGTCGGGCCTGCATTCCAAGAGTCGTACTTAACATCCCAGTCCAAGCTGTCGTGGCCGGTGTCTTCGCGGGAGCCAGTCCACTCCTTAGCCAGTTCACGTCCGTCTTCTGAGAACGTAAGTAAGCCGATGATGTAGCGCCAGCTGTCGTACCCAACGTCACCCTTGGTGTCTCGCATGGCTGCAACTTGAGCACACTTGTCCGCCATTACGTTGGCGTCGACGGGGGTGTTAGGGTAGCTAGATAGGCCGTCCATAAGGTCGGAATTCAGGCCCGTGTTGGCTTGACGCTTAGGGGCTTCCTTAGCAGGGCTGACCTTATTTACCTTGGCGTAGCCTGCCAGTGCTTCGTAAAAAGCCTTGGGGCTAATCGGTGCGCACTCCTTGAGTACGGCCACTGACTTGGCTCCGCCGCCCTTACGGTTAACAGAACCCACTGGGCGCAAGATAGAGCTGAAGTCAGCGGTTCGCGTCGGGTCTGCGAGCGTACCTACCTGTGCCAAAACGGCCTTCAATATGGCCGCTACAGCGCGCCATTTCTCATGGCTTATAGCTACTGTTAGGGGCCAGTATGCGTGGATACCGTAGCCGGAACTAACCAGCATTGGCATTGGCAGTGATACCGCCGTACAGAATTCTTTGAGCGCCACTGCGGCGTCACGCTTGGTGGGGTAGCCAGCGCCCTTTTCGGCTTTTTCTTTGCCGCAATCAATATCTAACCAAAACGATTTAGCTGTGTGCCAGTTTTCCGGAATGCGGTACTTGCGTTTGACTTTGTCGCCCACCGTCTGCTCTATTACGGCAGTCTTGTACGATGCACATGCGTGATACACGGACAGGCTGTCTGACTTTGCCATGGCGTCGATAGCACGAGCCATAACTTCTAGGTCATCGTATGCCTTGTGAGCGGGGAACTTGTAGCCCTCTTTAAAAAGAGCTATGTAGTGGACGCCGTCTTCCGGCAAGATGGCTCGGAGAAAATCTAGGGTATTCATGACTTACCCCCAAATATATTTTTTATGCTGCTCATTATCTCTCCACAAAAAGGAAGAAGCCCCAAGTGGGGCTTCCCGGGATTATTCCCAATTAGTCGTCGAAACTAATTCCATCTAAGTCGAAATCAATATCGTCTGCTTCGACTACTGGCGTCGGCTCTTTTGGAGCTACCTTGGGGGCTGCTTTTTTCACTGCTTTGGGGGCTTCTGGCTTGTCCTCCTCCTCCGCAACTTCTTTTGCCTGCTCCGCTGGGGCTGCTAGTGCCAGTGCATCACCCGCAACTACTGAGCCTAAGATGTTAGCAACTACGTCAGTGCTGGCTACTTCCTTGACCTCGGCATATGCGGCGTCGTCTAAGAAACCAATTGCGCGGAACGTTAGTTTAGGCGATTCTGCCTCTATGTCAAAGCCAACTTTAGTTACAACCATGTCGTGGCTGACACCGCGCTTTGACAGCATATTGCCGTACTCCTGTAGTGACTTCAGTGAGGCTGGTGGTACACGCAGCAACATTGGGTCGTTCAGCAGACCAGAGGCTGATACAGCCAGTCGCTTGGTATCGGAACAGGCTTTGCCCTTGGAATTGCCGCTGTCGGAGACGCGTGAACCCCACTGGTCGTGCTTGCAGGTGGCGCACTTGGTTGACTGTGGGTTCTGGGCATCAGATGCTGGGGCAATACCGTCGTTTGAGTAGCAGTCAGGCTTAGTGTTCTCTGCGTCTTTGTCGTAGCCCTTCATGTAGAAGACTTTGCTTTTGCCCTTACCGGCTTTTACCAAAACTACGTCTACGCTAGTAGCCGCGCTCTCTGGGTCTTTGGGGTTGGGTAGAACCTTGCGCTCGTTGTCACGAACTACGGCGAATACCTTGCCCTTGATGGACAGTACCGGGAAGCCGCCATTTGCGCCGGACGCTAGGTCTGAGTTTAGCGCTGAGCGGTCAATGTTCTTGAGGTACGCAGGTAAGCTGCCGGTTTGGTCGAATGGAATGATGTTCATAATTTTCTCTTAGTTGGTTGATGGTTTGGTGAGTTATGTGCTTTTGCGCACGTTTACAACACGTTCTACTCGCAGGTTTACACCCGGTGGCAGCTCGTCGTTATTGTTTTCTCGGAACTGCTCTACGCCAGCTTTTGCCACGCGCACTTCAAGCAGCCCCCAGTCATCGTTTTTGCGGACGTGGCTCATAAACACTTCCTTGTCTGCGATGCTGGTGGTGGTGCGGGTCGTGCTGTACGCGGTTCCGAATTCTGTCTTGACTGAGTCAACGCCAGTCTTGTTAAATGTGTCCATCAGCTTGGCTTCCAACTGCCCTAGCTTGGTGTTGATCGGCTCGCACTTCTCATCGAACTCAGCTTTTAGCTGGGCCTTTTTGTTGCGCAACTTGATGTAAATTTCTACGGCTTCTGATATTGTCATGGTTCAATTCTCTCTTTCATCATTTCTAAAAGTAGACCCTGCATTGACTGCTTTTCTTGCAGCCTTTTGTACACGCGGCGCTCAATCTCAGTGCCCGATATGTGGACGATTACCGTAGTCCTCGTCTGACCCGGGCGCCTTACCCTTGCGCACGCTTGCTCGTAAACCTCGTTGCTGTGAACTGGTGCGTACCACACGATCGTGGTAGCTGCAGTCAGTGTCAGCCCGTGGCTCATTGTTGAGGCGTTAGCTACCAAGACTCTGGGGTCAGCTTGCTTCTGGAATTCCCCGAAGATTCTGTCCCTGTCTGACTTGCTAGTCCTGCCATGCACCGTTTCTACCGTGCAAACCTTACTCAGTTCTGACGCCACGCTTTCAAGCGCGCCAGTCAGGGGGACAAATACTATTACCTTGCCCTCTGATTCTTCTATCACTTCCTTCAGTAAATCCATGCGGGGCTTGGACGGTATTTCTATCTCCTCCCCGTTAGTCCCGTAGGCGACACCGCAAGCAATCTGAATGAGCTTATTGGCCTTAACCGCCTCATTGACCGCCATGATTTGCCCACCTTGGTACTCTGCTGCCAGCTTACTTAGCATGTCTTTGTACGCTTTGGCCTGCTCCGGTGTTAAGGGCACATCCCTATACAAAAACGTTTGCTCGGGTAAGTCAACGCAGTCGTCTAGTGAGTAGCGTATGGCGGGCTGCATCATGTTGTAGACGACATCATTGGCCTTATCACGTACCGCCCACTTAAACGGAGTCAGCTGCCGCATAACAGAGTCTCGGAACGCGCCGAAGTACTTGGGAACCATTGGGTTGTCTGGGGTAACCAGTTTGCACTGCGCCCACGCATCAGTCGGTGCGTTAGGTGTTGGCGACCCAGTCATGCCCCACACGCGCCTAGTACCCTGTTTGTTACATATGGTGTTCAGTATCTTCCAGCGGTCAGTGCTCTGGTTACGCGCTAGTGCTAGCTCGTCTACGACGATTAGGTCTATGTCGGGGCGCTTGGCCAGAGACTCCGAGATAGTTGCTATACCATCTATGTTGATTATGTAGATGTCAACGTCCTGCTTCAGTAGCTTGTTGCGCCGCTCCCGAGTTCCGTGGAGAACAACCGCGTCCATGTTTGGAAACGTCTGAAATATAGAGTCGGCCCAAGTCCTTTCCATGGTTGACAGCGGGCACACAACAAGCATCTTGTTGACACCCTTGGTTCGTTTTAGATAGTCAAACGCCCACAAAGCGCTGTTTGTTTTGCCTGTCCCCATGCCGTTAAGACAGAAGGCTCGGCGCTGCATAGACAGGAAACTAGCTGTTTCTCGCTGTGCTTCAAACGGGTCGTAGCGCCCACCCACTTTAGGCCAGTCGTAATGAACTGGCATGGGTGCATCTACGTCGAACCCTAAGTTGCGAAGTACTTTTGTCTCGTCAGGACGGTGGGGTACTGCAACTATGGGGCTCCCTTTGTGGTTGATTACTATCGCTGTTGGTATGACAGACGTTACTCGTGATGGGTTTTTAAGCCTGAGTAAGACTGCTTTCTTCTCTTTGTGGATTAGCATGTTACTTGTCTGGGTTGTAACTTCCAGAGCCTTTCCTCCATGCGCGGTTCTTTGCGCGTTCTTGTACTGTGGTGTTGCCCTTGCCGTTGCTGCCACCGTTTTCCAGTGACTTCTTGTGGGCTACGTCTTTGCCATCACCCTTGGCTGCGGTTCCGACCTTAATAGCTTCACGCCTAGCGGCGTTGTTCTTAACTCGCTTGGCAACTTCCTCCGGCTTAGCGTTGTAAGCTTTTTGGTATTCCAATTTGCGTGGTGTAGATTTAGTCAATTCTCAACTCCTAGTTTTCGTAGTACGTCTACAGTGGTGAACAGTTCGTCTAGCTGGGCCGGGTCGTCTACTACCCATGCTTTGCCAGAGGCTTCGTTTATCTGCCGGATGACTCGATCTTGGTTAGCGGTCGTCTGGCTTTTCTTACCCGGGGCCTTAGTCTCTATACCAATGAAATAGCCCTTGTAGCAGCATATTAGATCAGGTATGCCCGACTGGCCCATGCCGTTGCTGACTGGCATAAAGTACCATGCGCCGCGCTCCTTGAGGTACTTCTTAACTGCGTCCTTGACCTTGCCTTCTGGGGTACTAGCCATTGTTTCTCTTCCCGTTAAATTCACAGCTCAATACTGGACACCATGCCTTACACAGCCCTGACGTCTTGGCAGGCCACTTATCTCTGGCGTATGCAGACTCCAGCTTAGCTACGCGAGGTACGAACTGCTGCCATATGATCGGGGCTTCATCCCGGGTGAACGGCCTGCGGTCTGTCTTGGTGATGTTCCAATCGACCTTGCGTTCCTTGAGCCATATGAATCCTGTAGACACAAAATTCACTTCGGGGTGGTGGGCGAACACGTAGTTAACGTATAGGTCTAGCTGCTCCGTAGGCTTGCGCTTACCGGTTTTGTAGTCCATGACCAAAGCCTTGTCGCCGTTGATTACTACCAAGTCAGCGATTCCTCTAGTCCAAGCGCCCTTCCAATCACATGGCTGAAAGTTCTTGTCTAGTGCGTACTTCTCTTCTACCAGCTTCTTACCCGGCAGCTTAGCCAGCTTGTTGGCTAGGGCTTGCCACTGGGTCATACCTTCCGGCAGTATCACCCCATGCTCGATAAATTCTTCTAATGCGGTATGGACTTTTGTACCCCACTCAGTGTGTATCGTAGGCGGGTCGGATATGTCTCTGGCTACTTTTAGGTGGTAGAACTTGCGCGGGCAGTTCTCAAAAGTGTCTAGTTGGCTGTATGTCCAAGCTGGCTGTGTCATGATTCTCCAATGCAGTTGCGCCCCAATACGTCATTCGACGTTTGGGGTTTGTTCTCGTAGCGCTATCGTACCAAATACCCAGCGCAAGTCAACAGTTATTTAGCCGCTCCATAAGAGTCGGCGATGTCGCCCTCACTCCAAGTAATCAATTCAGGCCACCAACTAACTCCGGCCCGCATGATGCTTTGCAATTCGCCTAGCGCATCTTCTGCATCCGCTTCTGGGACGACGTAGACAAGTTCGTCGTGCACTGTCATTGATGGGCGAAGGCCGCTTTGCTTGTAGAACGATAGTGAGTGCTGAGCGATTATGTCTCGAGCTAGCGCCTGAACAAGATTCTCAACGCCCTTACCGGCATATATGCGAGCGCGGGTTCTGCTGTTGCCGTACCACCATTCGTACTTGCCATTGTCGTTTTCTTTTACTAGGTTGGGGTAATAAATCTTTCTGCCGGACGGGAGTCGAACCGCGTTCTTCTCGGTAATGCACATACCCCAAGGGTCGATGGCTGTCTCTACACCCTGAAGTATTGGTAGTAGGCTAGACTGAAATGACTTCCACCCAGCTACTATGTCGTGGTATGTAGCCCGCCAGTCAGTTACTACCTCAAGCGATTCTTCGGTGGATAGTTCCAAGCCGCCCATTAGCTTGGCTACGGTACGAAATGTGACGTGCCCAGACCCAAAGCCCAGACCTAACTGCGCTACCTTGGCCAGCTGGCGCTGTGGCTTTGTTACCTCATCGACATCAATCCCGTAACGTGCCGCCGCAAACGCTTTGTACAAGTCTGCTTCCGCGTCAGCGGAGTACAAGTCCATAGACTGCTGCACTTTCCACAAGTAGTGGTTAACCCGCAGCTCGATGCCGGACAAGTCAGCAACAACAATCTTATGGCCCTTGGGTGCCAGCACTGAATTACGTAGTGCGTTAGACGCTTTCCCCCCGGAGATACGTGGGAGGTTCTGCATGTTGTACTGCTCTCCAGACCAACGCCCAGTGGTGTCTGCTCCAGCGTAGCGTAGCGGCACCGGTAGCTTGCCGCCGCATGCGTCCGCTGCTCTAATGAACGCCTCTAGCCGGGTCTCCAGAATGGTGGACTTGACTTCCAGCCTAGCCTGCGCTGCTGCAGCTACTAGCGGGTTGTCGTTCTCTAGCAGGTCTAAAAAGCCTTGGTCTGTTTTGGCAAGTGCGGAAGTCTCTTTGCCAGTCGTCTTAGATATTTTCTTCGGTGTCTCAACCCCGAGCTTGCTAAGTAGTTCGCAAAACTTGACGGAGCTAGCCAAGTTTTGCCTGACCAGCTCAGTGATTGCCGTGTCTTCCTGCAAGGACTCGAATGCCAAGTCTTCTACGCCTAGCAACTCAGCCAACTTCACTAGGGATTCGTGCTTCTCTTCCTTAACCTGAGCCAGCGCCTTGCGGACAGTTTCATAGTCCAAAACAAATTTGGGGTCTACAAGCATTCGGGTAGTAGTGTCTATGTGCCACAGCTCGCTCTTAGGTATTTCTTTTACCAGCTTCTTGAACAGGGCAGCGCACAAGTCGGTGTCAACTTTGTTGTAGCCCTCCATCAACTCTATCTCTTCCGGCGAGAAGTCCTTGAGGTGCTTGCCTTTGGTGTTCGTGGCAACCAAATCTAATTTAGCGCCGACGTTGTGTTCCGCCGACAGCTTCTTCAGGGATACGCCAACGAGCGGCTTGCCGCCGACCATAGTTTTGGTCTTGGAGTATTTAGACCTAGCCATGGCTGCTGTACAGCCATACATCTTGGGGTCTACGCCGCAGCGCCACTTCAGAATCATTGAGTCAAACCCAGACATGTTGTGGCCCACTGCCATCTTGTCAGACCAGTCTATGCCCTGTAAGTGATCTATGATTTCTTGCTCCCCAAACAGGACGTAAGTTTTTCCATCGCCGATCTTGATAGCCACCGATATGATTTCTGTATCTGGGTGCATCACGTACTCGGTGGGTGGCATCTTAGTTAGCGTGTGTCCAACGTCCCAAAACGTCTCAAAGTCTATGTATACGGGTGTCATGGTGCTCTTTCTCCGGTGTCTGCACTTGGGGCGTGTCTAGCGCTATGGTCGATATGGCTTGAATTCGCAGTAAGTGCTTGCGCATGCGCAGTGCCTCATCGCTTACAAACGCCAAGCCTTCTTTGAGGTCGGCAACTTCTTCTTGTAGGGCGGCAACTTCTTCTTGTAGGTCGCCCACAAGAAAATCTAATTCGCGTTCTGTCTCATTCATACTGGTATATCCTTACGGTAGTAGCGTTCGCCTTAGGCATTTTAGGAAGTCATACGCGCCGGGGCGCATACACGTTTGGTCTGGCTCATAGTTTGCCCCATAATTTTGGTGCGGTTTTGACGCGGGAGTCAATTTTCTCGA
>Ga0208413_1000560_pt1 | contig 27683 bp, 30 predicted proteins | sample AntAceMetag02UKD_FD_184761 | JGI IMG/M metagenome (GOLD analysis project Ga0208413, IMG submission 184761) | Saline lake microbial communities from Ace Lake, Antarctica - Antarctic Ace Lake Metagenome 02UKD (SPAdes) (version 2) | ecosystem: Environmental > Aquatic > Non-marine Saline and...
AAGGAGCCTACCAACTGAACCAAGCATCACCGATATCATTGAGTCCAACGACCTGATTCAAGAAGGTCAAACTGTCCGGTGAGTGGGGGCAACTTCAGCTAGTCGGGCTATTTCGGTTGCGATGGATTTGCCGCTGGGGGCTTGTTCAAGAGCCGCGGCAGTGAGAAAATCAATGCTGTTGGTGTCAGTGTGTGGGCCGTTGGAGTTGATAGCTCCAGCGGCCTTTTTCATGATGTTGGTTGTCATGGTGTGCTGCTCCTTACGCCATGGCCTGCGCTGTCATCCATGCACGCACTTCGCTGACTTTCCAGCAGGTCACGCGATCAGATAATTTGATGGGTTTCGGGAACGTGCCCGCCTTCACTTTGCGCCACAACGTCGGCGCGCTGAATGGCAAAGGGGCTGGGGTGTCTGGCCTTTTGGGGCTTTGCACCAGTTGGGATTCTCGAATGAATGCACTGTCGGGCAGGGCGTCGAAAATCGAGTGATTGATTGAAGCCTTGGCCGCCGGAATGCTGAGCGCAATCGGCGTCTTAGGTGAGGTGGTTTTGTGTGACATTACGTGAAGCCCTTAGTTAAGTAAGGCTCTACTATTTCAATTAATCCCCGTGCTGTGAAGACTGTTTCAATGCATTTACAACCTCAATACTGGCTTGCTGTAGGGTGTGCTGGCAGGGGTTACTGCGTGCTAGCAGACCGTAGTTTTTTCCATTTGGTTAAATGCCCCCGCACTGTGCGCCATTTAAGCGGTACGACTTTACCGGCTATATCTGACGCAGCATCGTCAAGCGATTTGCCTTGTTTAATGTTTGTGTCGGCCCAGGAATAAACTTCGTCGCGCAGCGCATGATTTTCGGTGTGCCGCTTCAAGGCATTTCGAATCGCTTTAACTTTCACTTCACTTTCTGAGTGGAGGCGGATGACTTCGATCATCGCATCCATGTCTATCGACGTTCGAATATGCTCGTTAATGGATTGAACCCAACTTTCATACTTGACTTCATCAACGGAATCATCATCTTCAATAGGTGGGCACATCATCATGTCCCAAAACTCAATTGCCTTGATGGTAGGGCGCTCTGTTTCAATTTTTCGGGCCGCATCCCTAGCTGCAATTTCACCTTTAAGCACTAGCCAATCTTTTTGCGCTTGGAGTTCCTCAAGCATTTTATCTTCCGTCAGCTCCAAGTATTCGCTGGCGTAGCTCTCCCTAATCTCAGCCCGCCATTCATGCTCTGAAAGAGGTCTGTCGTAGCGCTCCTCAACAACATCCCAAAACATGGGCTCGTCGTATTCGTCGTCGTAATCAAGTTCTTCATCTTCTTGCATACCGTCCCCTGTCACGCCTGATAAAGAAACCAGCGCCGCCGGATCAGGGTATCCCGGTATTCGCCAACGGGTAATTAATCCGTGGCTAGGCGTGGTTAAAACTGTTTACGCTGTCTTGAACTGAATAACGTCAGCGCCCATGCGCAGCTTGTCCAAGTAGTCACCCCAGGTCTGCATCATCTTGGCGCGTTCGATCAGAAACTGAGTTCTGTCGTAGGCACCGCCCAGCGCTTCATCACTGCCGTGGGACAACTGTCGTTCTATCACTTCTTTGTCGTAGTGCAGAGATTCTCGAATCAATGTTCTTGCGCTTGTTCTGAAACCGTGGGGTACGTGGTCAAGGTAGCCCATGCTGCGCAGCGCCTGCCGTGCCGTGTTCTCGCTGATTGAACGGCCTTCGCCACGTTCGCCGGGGAATGCCTTCACGCCGTGGCCTGTCAGTGGGTGCAGGTCTTTGAGGACGGCCACGGCTTGCGTAGACAGCGGGACGGTGTGGGCATCACCATGCGCTTTGCGTTCGAGGACGCCCTTCATGCGCGCAGCCGGGACTATCCATACACCCGCTTCAAGATCGACCTCCGTCCATTCCATATCGCGTATCTCATTAGGGCGTTGGAAAGTAAGCGCATGAATCTGGACTGCGGCCCGCGTGATGTTGCTGCCTGAGTAGGCGTAAATGTCTCTCATCATTTGAGCGAATCGCTTTGGCTCAGTGATGGCCGGGTGATGCCCTTTGACGGTGGTCTTGAGTGCTACGCCAACGTCAGCGGCTGGGTTGCGGACTGCCCGGCCTGTGGCAATGGCGTACCTGAACACCGTGCTCATGATGGATTTAATCCGGTGGGTTGTATCGATGGCTCCACGGGCTTCAATCCTGCGCAGCGTGGCCAGTACCTCGGGGGCTTCAATTTCCGTGAGTGGTCGTGTGCCAAGCCAAGGAAAGATATTTTTCTCCATCCGCTCCATGGTCGTGTCGCAGTGTGTGACTGACCATCCGCTTGCTTTAGTTTCGTGCCATTCCCGTGCGATAGCCTCAAAGGTGTTGACCGCCGCCGCCGCCTTGGCTTGCTTTTCTTCGGTCTTGGCTGTGTTGGGGTCAATGCCGTCTGCCAGCAGTTCACGCGCTTTCTCGCGCCGCTGTCTGGCTTTGACAATGGAAACCGCCGGATAGACACCAAAGATCATCGTTTTTTGCTTGTCAGCAAAGCGGTAATTCATGCGCCAGTATTTTCCAGCAGCTTTAACCAGCAGGTACAGCCCGCCGCCGTCGGTGTGCTTGTCACCAGCCGGTGCGCCGGTGTGCTTTGTCTTCTTGACGAAAGTATCGGTGAGTGCCATTTCTTCCCCTTTGTGATGGTACTTTTGCCGCCAAAACCGGGGGCTTTCTACAAGTACCATCAGAAGTACCAACAAATCTATGCAATGTGATGGTACTTGGTGAAACCGCTTGAGGCAACAAAAAACCCGCAAGGCCAATAGGACTGCGGGTTTTGAGGGTTCCTGACACTGTCTGAAACCTAGAAATGGTGGTGATAGGTGGACTTGAACCACCGACCCCAGCATTATGAATGCTGTGCTCTAACCAGCTGAGCTACATCACCAAGCCTTAAATTATAGCCAATCTTTGTAACTTGTTTGCAGCTTTGCAAAAAATGTCTCAGCCACGCGCTGTGACAGCGTTTGTTTATTGGTGCGTAAAGTTGGGCTTGCGCTTGTTCACGAAGGCATCCATGCCTTCTTTTTGGTCGTCTGTGGCGAACAGAGCATGGAACAGGCGACGCTCAAAGTGCACGCCGTCTGCCAACGACCCTTCAAAGGCTTGGTTAACCGATTCTTTAGCGGCCATAACGCTGGGCATGGAGTAGCCACCGATCATCAGGGCTGCGCCCAGCGCTTCTTCCATGAGTTTGTCTGCAGCGACCACGCGGCTAACCAGTCCAGCGCGCTCGGCTTCAACGGCGTCCATCATCCGTCCGGTCAGTGCCATGTCCATGGCCTTGGATTTACCAACGGCGCGAGGCAAACGTTGTGTGCCGCCTGCACCAGGAATAACACCTAACTTGATTTCGGGTTGACCAAACTTGGCGGTGTCTGACGCAATGATGAAGTCGCACATCATGGCCAACTCGCAGCCGCCGCCCAAGGCAAAGCCTGAGACTGCAGCAATGACGGGTTTGCGAATTCGCCGAATGGTTTCCCAGTTGCGCGTGATGTAATCACCTTTGTACACATCGGCGAAGGTGTAACTGGCCATTGCGCCAATGTCGGCACCAGCGGCAAATGCCTTTTCGCTGCCCGTAATGATGATGCAGCCAATGCTGTCATCGTTGTCAAAGGCCGTTAGAGCAGCGCCCAACTCGTCCATCAGTGCGTCATTCAAGGCATTGAGTTGCTTGGGGCGATTCAAGGTAATGATGGCCGCGCGGCCTTGTGTGTCTGTCAGAACTAGTGCGTCACTCATGGGGTGTGTTCTCAAAGTAGGTGTGTGTTACGGCTTGATCTTGAGTGTATGCGACCCAGGAAGCTTGTACCCAATAAGGGTAAACGAGGGTATAAATTAACCGACCGGCCGGTTGGTTAATGCTACATTCAAAAGCGATACGCTAACAAAATTAAGGTGACGCAAGTGACATCAGCAGACAACCCTTTAGACAACGCATCCAACACGTCAACCGAGCCCAGTGTGCTGTGCCATATCGACGGCGCAGTTGCCCTCATAACCCTAAACCGCCCGCAAGCGCTCAACAGCTTTAACCGCCAGATGCACGCCGACTTGTGGTCCGCACTGGATCAAGCCGCCCAAACCCCTGGGGTTCGATGCACCGTTATTACAGGCGCAGGCCGTGGGTTTTGTGCGGGTGCTGATTTGTCAGACTTTGACTTTACGCCTGGACCAGACATGGTCAAGCGGGCCGACCCGGGTCCTGTAATAGACCAGTGTTTCAACCCAACGGTGCGCAAATTGCAAGCCCACCCCATGCCGACTGTTGCTGCTGTCAACGGTGTGGCTGCTGGCGCTGGCGCCTCGTTTGCGATGGCGTGCGACATGGTGCTGGCCGCCTCTAACGCCAGTTTCATTCAAGCATTTAGCAAGATTGGACTGGTGCCTGATGCGGGTGGTTCATGGCTGCTGACAGAGCGCTTGGGTCTGGCACGTGCCATGGGGCTGGCGCTTACAGGTGACAAGCTGGGTGCCGCGCAAGCTAAAGAATGGGGCCTGATTTGGGATGTGGTGGACACCGCCGGTGACAACAGCGGCGCCTTGCAAAATGCAGCCATGGCGCTGGCCAATAAGCTGGCAACCATGCCCACCAAAGCCTTGTTGGCCACGCGACACTTGCTGCGTGCCAGCGCGACCAACACTTTGGACGAGCAACTGAACGTCGAGCGAGACACGCAATCAGCGTTGGGCTCAAGCCACGACTACTTAGAAGGTGTGCAAGCGTTTTTAGAAAAACGCCCACCCAATTTTAAAGGGACTTAAGCGCTATGACTGCACACACCGCTGAAGCATTGGCGCTGGCTCAAAGCGCTTGTGCGCACATGTTTGAGGCCGATGTAGCCAGCCGAATAACCATGGGCATGTCGTTGATGCATTGCGCCCCGGGTGAGGCGCAACTGCAAATGACCGTGACATCTAACCATGTGAACGGTTTGGGCTTGTGTCATGGCGGCTTTATTTTCACGCTGGCTGACTCAGCCTTCGCCTTCGCTTGTAACAGCCGCAACCAAGCCAGTGTGGCATCTGGCTGCTCGATTGAATTTTTAGAAGCTTCTGTGTTGGGTGATGTGCTGACAGCTCAGGCGACTGAGCAACTCGTGCGCGGGCGAGCGGGTGTGTATGACATACGCGTTAGCAACCAAGAGGGCGCGACCATTGCTTTGTTCAGGGGCAAGTCAACGGCTATAAAAGGCACGGTATTGCCTGTTTAAGCCCCTTTTTACGTTTTTACCTCCAAGCACCATGACAGTTAGCAACCTACCTTTAGATGCCATTGAAACCGCCAGCGTTGATGAGTTGCGCGCGTTGCAGCTCAAACGCCTGCGGGCAAGCCTGGCCCATGCCTATGCCAACTCCCCGGTGTACAAAGCCAAGTTTGATGCGGCGGGTATCCACCCCAACGATTGCCGTAGCTTGGCAGACTTGTCTAAGTTTCCTTTCACTACGAAAGCTGACTTACGCGATAACTACCCCTTTGGCATGTTCGCTGTACCGCGTGAGCAAGTGGTGCGCATACACGCCTCAAGCGGTACGACGGGCAAACCCACAGTGGTGGGCTATACCCAAAACGATATCGACACATGGGCCACCTTGGTGGCACGCAGTTTGCGCGCTGGTGGCGCTAGGCGCGGTGACATGGTGCATGTGAGCTATGGCTACGGTTTGTTCACGGGCGGTTTGGGCGCACATTACGGCGCTGAGCGCTTGGGTTTAACTGTGGTGCCGTTTGGTGGCGGACAAACCGAGCGTCAAGTGCAACTCATTCAAGACTTCAAGCCAGACATCATTATGGTCACGCCCAGTTACATGCTGGCTATCGCCGACGAGTTTGAACGTCAAGGCATTGACCCGCGCAGCAGCTCATTGCGTGTAGGTGTGTTTGGTGCAGAGCCTTGGACCAACGACATGCGTTTGGCCATTGAGCAGCGCATGGGCATGGATGCGGTGGATATTTACGGCCTGTCAGAAGTCATGGGGCCTGGCGTAGCCAGCGAGTGTATTGAAGGCAAAGACGGCCCCACTATTTGGGAAGATCACTTTTACCCAGAAGTTATCAATCCCGACACAGGTGAGCTTGTTGCTGACGGCGACATGGGAGAGCTGGTTTTTACCAGCTTGACCAAAGAGGCGCTGCCCATTATTCGCTACCGCACGCGTGACCTCACGCGTTTATTGCCGGGAACATCACGGCCAATGCGTCGTATGGAAAAAATAACGGGGCGCAGCGACGACATGATGATTGTGAGGGGGGTCAACGTATTTCCTACGCAAATCGAGGAGTTGATTCTTAAACAAGCCATGCTGGCGCCGCACTACCAGTGCGTGCTCACCAAAGATGGCCATTTGGATTGCTTATCTGTCCATGTAGAGGTTGCACCCAATCAATCACACAACAGCCAGGATGCCTTGGCTGGCGCCGCGGCGCTGGCGCAGGATGTAAAAACGTTTGTAGGCAGCAGCATCACTGTGGTGTTGCAGCCCTGTGGTGGTGTCGAGCGTAGCATGGGCAAAGCCAAGCGCGTCATCGACAAGCGATGACACATGAGTCTTGACTGCCGGCGTTTGGTGTTTGTACAAGCCGACTGTTTGATCAAAGCAAGCAGTGGTAGCGTCAGCCGCTGTGGCGCACAATTTTTAGTGTAACCAATGCTTCAGCAGCGTGGCATCAACCGTGTGAAGTGTATGCAACTGTGCAGCGGGTGTGACGGGCATGTGCAAGTCCAGTGTGATGATTTGCCCGTCACGGTTGACCAAGGCTTGCACCTCAGCGCTCTGCGCCAGCCACGTCGTTACCTCGTCAAGAGACATGACTCGCCAAGTCTGCCCACCCACCGTTACAGCCAACCACTCGTCGCCGCTGGCAAAACCGGCTGTTTCAGCAGCGCTGCCGCGCTGCACATGGCTGATGCGCAGGCCGTTGGTCTGGGCAACACGCATGCCAAGGTATTGCGCTGTGGTAGGCGTTGTGCGGTGTTGCTTGACGCCAAACGCGCTCAACAGCGAGGCGACTGGTAAAGCGCTGGTGCTGTGTACCCACACTTGCAGCTGTTTGGCTATATCCGGATAGCCCAGTTGCACCAGCGCAGCAGTGATATCACGTTCACGCATGGGTCCACCAGTGGTGATGACCCACAAACTGCGCATGAGGTCGTCTAGCGTGGTGTGAGAGTCAGATGCGCTTCGCAAACTCAGGTCCAAGCACAGCGCAACCAATGAGCCCTTGGTGTAGTAGCTGACGGTGGCGTTGGGTGTGTTTTCGTTGATACGGTAGTACTTGACCCAGGCATCAAAACTGGCCTGTGCCACGCTTTGTACCAAGCGACCTGGCGTTTGCGCCACTTGGTTCATGGTTTTAGCGATCAACTCCAAGTAGGTGTCACGTGAAATAATGCCAGCCCGCTGAAGCATAAGGTCGTCATAGTAGCTGGTAAAGCCCTCAAAGAACCATAGCAATTCGGTGTAGTTTTCGCTGTCGTAATGGATGGTGGCCAACTCGCTTGGGCGCATGCGCTTCACGTTCCACGTATGGAAATACTCGTGGCTGATCAGCCCCAACAGCTGCGTGTAGCCATCGCTGGCTGAAATGGGCGACCCAGGCGACATCGCAGTTGGGTTGGCGGTGTCTAGCTGCGGCAGGTGCGCTCGCGGGCAAATAAGTGCGGTGCTGAATTGGTGCTCTAGCCCACCGTAACCGTTACCGCTGGCATGCAACATAAACACATAGCGGTCAAATGGCAGTGGCGTGGCTTTGGCACTAGCGCCATGCCACAAAGCCATTTCTGTTTCGCAAATACGTTTGGTGTCAGCCATGAGCCGCTTGTGGTCAAAGCCAGCTTGCGTGGCGCTGCCCATGCCAGTGACTACAAACTGGTGGGGTACTCCACGCAGGGTAAATTGTCCGCGCCAAAAATCACCCAACGTCACTGGCGAGTCTGCCAACATGTCGTAGTTGGCTGCGGTGTAGCTGCCGTAGCCGCGTGCATCCACCGCAACGGGCTTCAAGGCAGTAGAAACTCGCCATGTAGAGCAGTGTGCTTGCGCAGGCTTGGTGATGACCAAGCGCTGTGTTGTTCCGGTCTGACCAGCAACGCGCAGGCACAGGCTGGTGGGGTTAAAAAAGCCCCTGGTCTGGTCCAGGAAGGCCGTTCTCACAGAGGCATCAAAGGCATACACCGCAAAACGTACCACCAGCGGTGTGCTGGCGTTGGTGCTGACCACCCACTCATTTTTACTGCGTTGCTTAACAGGGCATGCACTGCGGCCCTGCGAGGCCTCAAGGCCTTGTAGCTGGCCGGAAAATTCACGTATCAAGTAGCTACCGGCAATCCAAACTGGCAAGCTCAGCAGTTGTTGTTTGGCCGGCTTGGTGATGCGCAGTTGCACCTCAAACAAATGGTTTTCAACTTGGCTGAAACCAACGGTGTGGGTGACAGAAGCCATGGGGTGGGTTGCTTTGCTGTTGTTTATTGAATGGCTGCTAGGCGCTTCTCCACCTCGTCGGCAGAAATGGCACCAGGTACGCGTGTGCCGTCGGTAAAGAAAATAGCGGGTGTGCCTTGTATTTTGTTGCGTTTGCCAAATTCAGTGTTGCGCGTGAGCGCGTCGGTGTTGCACTTGGCCAAGTTAGGCGGTGTAACGCCGTCGAGCATCCAGTCTTCAAAGGTTTTACCAGGGTTTTTGGCACACCAAATGGCTTGTGATTTTTTGACTGAGTCAGGGCCTAGTATGGGATACAAAAATACGTAAACCGTGATGTTGTCAAGTGTGGCCAAGCCTTGTTCAAAACGTTTGCAGTAACCACAATTGGGGTCTTCAAACACCGCTATTTTCCTGCTGCCGGTTCCACGTTTGATAACAAAGGCATCTTTCAAAGGCAACTCGTCAAACGCAATGGCCGACAGCGCGTTGGTGCGCTCCTCTGTTAAATTGCGTTTGGCCTTGAGGTCAATCAGCGATCCTTGTATCAAATAGTTGCCACCTGCATCGGTGTACAAAATGTCGCTGCCACCAAACCGGACCTCAAACAAGCCCTTCATGGGGGTGGCCAACACGCTGTCAATAGCGGGCAAGTTAGGCAGCTGCTTTGCGAGGTTTGTGCGTATGGTGTTGGCTTGTGGCACGTCTTGAGCAGTGGCCGGTAACGCGAGCAAACAGGCCAAGGTCAAGGTGGCCAAGTGGCGTGTCAAAGTAAACATAGACGTCATAAGATGTTGCGTTGTTAAACAATAAAAAGTAATTAATACGTGCTGCCCATGCCTTGAAGCTGAACCCAGCGTTTGAGTGGCTTGGCTGCGTTAACAGCTAGCATGCCCCAATTGCGTAAGCTTTGCACAGGTTGGGTCTTAGCCCAAGGTTGGGTAAACAAGTGGAACAGTGTATGTGTAGCGAATTGCAAATCGGCGGTGCTGGCGGCGCGGCTGCGCTGGTAGCGTCTAAGCACCCGCATATCTGCCACCGTTTGTCCTTTTCGCCTTGCGCCCACCACATCTAGCAACGCCTGCACGTCGGCCAAACCCATGTTCAAGCCCAATCCCGCGAGTGGGTGAATGGTGTGGGCTGAGTCACCTACCAAGGCTACGCCTGGCAGCACCCACTGTGTGGCCAGCGACCGTGTGAGCCCAAAACCCACTGGACCGCTCAGTATCTCAAGTTGGCTGAAGCCATGCCGGCTGGCTGTGTCAATGGCTTGTAGCAATTCTCTGACCCCGTCAGCTGTTTCAGACTTTCTTGTCCACTCATCGCATTGTGCTTGTGGCATGGACCAGACCATGGCCAGGTCGCAACCACCTGCACCACCTACAGGCAGTAGCGCCAAAATGGTATTGCCGTCAAACCACTGTTGTGCCACGCCACCGTGGGGCTGGGCGCTGCGTAAACGAGCCGCCAAGGCGCGGTGTGGGTAGTGAACAGGGGCGGTGTCTATACCCAGTCGGCTTCGCCATGCGCTGTGCTTGCCTTCGCACAGCACGTTCAAAGTACCCTCGGGCTCAGCGCCTTCGGCCACTTGGGTAATACGAGAGTGAGTACTTACAAGCCGCCGCAAAGTGTTCTCCAAAGCGGGCACATCTGCCATCCACGCAACAGGCAGGTTGGTCATGCCATCGGGGCTGTTGAAGTCCAACTGCCCCGAGGTGTCACCAAAAACCCGCATTTGATGGACGGGGGTGAGCCAATCGGCATGTGTGTCGTCAGGCCACGCCCCAGCCAAAGTGAGCGTGGCTTTGGAGGCGTGATTGACAGCATAGGCGCGGATATCACGCACCGCTGCTGTGTGGCTGGAGCTAGGTACAGCAGTCACCTGCACGCGCAGGCCCAAGCCAGCCATCAGCAGCGCAGTGGTGTGAGCGGTTATACCGCTGCCGTGCACGGCAATATCGGCTTCCAATGTCATGACTTCATTGTAAGAGGGGGTGGCTTGTGCTGGTGTAACGGTGGACCAGAGGTAGAGTGTGGCGCAGTGGCTTAAACTAAGCCCTAGTTTTTTAGGATCATCATGAGTTTGAAATGCGGCATTGTTGGCTTGCCCAACGTTGGTAAAAGTACATTGTTTAACGCCTTGACCAAGTCAGGCATTGCGGCGGAGAACTATCCGTTTTGCACCATTGAGCCCAACGTGGGCGTAGTGGAAGTGCCTGATACGCGTTTAGACGAGTTGAAAGCCATAGTGGAACCCGATCGCGTGGTGCCTGCGATTGTAGAGTTTGTCGATATTGCTGGTTTGGTGGCCGGGGCAAGTACGGGCGAGGGCTTGGGCAACAAATTTTTGGCCCATATTCGTGAAACCGACGCCATTGTCAATGTGGTGAGGTGTTTTGAGGACGACAACGTCATACACGTGTCTAACAAAATAGACCCCATTTCTGACATTGAGGTCATTCAAACAGAGTTGTGTTTGGCCGACCTGTCGGCGGTTGAAAAAGCCCTGCACCGCGTGAGCAAAATTGCCCGCTCTGGCGACAAAGATGCAGCCAAACAATTGATCATCTTGGAAAAGTGTCAGCTTGCTCTGAACGATACCAAGCCCGTGCGCACCATCGACTTCTCCAAAGAGGAGCAGGCCGATCTGAAACAATTTTTTCTCATCACGGCCAAACCCGCCATGTTTGTTGCCAACGTGGCAGAAGACGGCTTTGAGAACAACCCGTTGCTGGACAAGCTAACCGCCTTCGCCGCGGCACAAGGTGCGCCAGTTGTGGCTATTTGCGCCAAACTTGAAGCCGAGATGAGCGAAATGGACGACGAAGACCGTCAGATGTTTTTGGAAGAGTTGGGCCAAGCCGAGCCAGGACTCAACCGCCTCATTCGGTCAGCCTATGCGCTGCTGGGTTTGCAAACTTACTTCACGGCTGGCGTGAAAGAGGTGCGCGCATGGACCATACGCGTAGGTGATACTGGCCCTCAAGCCGCAGGGGTGATCCATACCGACTTTGAAAAGGGCTACATACGCGCTCAAACCATTGCTTTCAGCGACTTTATCTCGTTCAAAGGTGAGCAAGGTGCCAAAGACGCCGGAAAAATGCGCGCTGAAGGCAAAGAATACGTGGTGAAAGATGGTGACGTGATGAACTTCTTGTTCAGCCCTTAACTGAAAAAGGCGTTTAGCCCCACATTTGCCACCCCCACACCAATGCATAGGTCAAGGTGATGTAGCGGGCCAGTTTGCCAATTGCCATGTAGGCCACGCAAGGCCAAAACGGCAGCCGCAACCAGCCTGCTACCGCGCACAGTGGGTCCCCCACCCCTGGCAACCAACTCAGCAAACAGGCTTGTGGGCCTAAGCGCTTGAGCCAATCAACCGCCCACTGTCCTGCGCGGTTGTGGTAAGCCCTCGGGACGTGTGCTGTGCCACGCTTGTCGCGTGAGACATCCACCGCTTTGTGCAGGCCCATGCCCATAGCCCAACTCAAGGCACCACCTGCTGTGTTGCCAGCACTCGCCACGATGATGGCTGGCCAGAACAATTCTGGCTTGATCGACACCAGCGCGAACAAAGCCGCCTCTGAACCCATAGGCAAGAGCGTGGCAGACACAAACGCCACGACAAACAAGGTGGGAAGTCCCACCTCGGGCAGGCTTAGCCAAGTCAGCAGTAATTGCAGCCATTCGTTCATTGCCTGCGCAGTATAGGCCCAGCTTGTTGCACACAAGGCTTGGCTCTAACGCACGCAAGGCTACAATGGTGCTTATTTTTTAAGCAATTGCTTGGGCGCTCAAGCACATACACGGCAACAACTACGCTTTGAACCTAGGTCCTTACACACTCCCAAATAACTTGTTTGTGGCTCCCATGGCGGGTGTTACAGACAGGCCTTTTCGCAAGCTTTGCAAAGCCTTGGGTGCAGGCTATGCAGTGAGTGAGATGGTCACATCTAGGCGTGACTTGTGGGACAGCCTTAAAACCTCACGTCGAGCCGACCACGACGGTGAGACAGCGCCTATAGCGGTGCAGATTGCGGGTACAGATGCGGCCATGATGGCAGACGCGGCGCGGTATAACGTGGACCGCGGTGCACAAATTATTGATATCAATATGGGCTGCCCAGCTAAAAAGGTATGCAACAAATGGGCTGGCTCTGCGCTCATGCAAAACGAGGCTTTGGCCATTGAAATTGTGTCGGCTGTGGTTAAAGCGTGCGAGCCTGAAGGCGTGCCTGTCACACTCAAAATGCGCACTGGGTGGGCACAACATGGCAAAAACGCACTCGCACTGGCCTTGGCTGCACAAGATGCGGGCGTTGCCATGCTCACCATTCATGGGCGCACACGCGAACAAGGTTACAAAGGCTTTGCCGAGCATGACACTGTGGCCACCATCAAGTCTCGAGTGTCTATTCCTGTGGTGGCCAATGGCGATGTGAACACCCCGCAGGCTGCCAAAGCGGTGTTGGCTGCGACTGGCGCCGATGCGGTGATGGTTGGGCGTGCTGCCCAAGGGCGGCCTTGGATATTTAGAGAAATAGCCCATTACATGACCACTGGCGAGTTGTTGGCAGGGCCTACACCGCAAGAGTTGAGTGGGTGGATGTTGGCACACCTGGCCGAGCACCACGCGTTGTATGGCGAATTTACAGGTGTGCGCTCGGCGCGCAAGCACTTGGGCTGGTATGCCCAAAGCTTGCCTAGCGGCGACTTGCTGCGCCGTCATATCAACCTGCTTACAGATGCCGAGGCACAAATTAAAGCGGTACAAACCTACTTTGAAGCTTGGGCCGACGACCAACTGCTTGAGTTACCGGCCATGTGGGCCGGCAGTCAGCAGGCCTGTGCGGTATAAGTTAGCGATGCGCACACATGTAGGCAACCACTCCAACACATAATAAGAACCATGAGCCGACCAGATTTAGAGACCAATGTGCGTCACAGCATGCAAGCCTATTTTGCTGATTTGGGCGACAACGTGCCATGTGGGGTGTACGACATGGTGATCAACGTGGTTGAAAAACCGTTGCTCCAAGAAGTCATGACGCGCACCAACAACAACCAATCCTTGGCTGCGCAGTGGCTGGGGCTTAACCGCAACACGCTGCGCAAAAAACTGCTGCAGCACAAGCTGATTGATTAAGTTGATTCAATGTGGCTTGACCGTTTAGCGTGCGTCTTCGTTGGTTGTCGGTCAACTTTCCAACCTCCATTTCTCACATTTCCTATCTTTTTCCCTTTTTACATTACTAGGCATCATGAACGCACTGATTTCCGTATCCGACAAAACCGGCGTGGTCGAACTGGCCAAAACATTGGCCTCCTTACATATTGGCTTGCTCTCAACAGGGGGCACAGCCAAGTTGCTGGCTGATGCGGGTTTGGCTGTAACCGAAGTGGCTGACATGACTGGTTTTCCAGAAATGCTGGACGGACGCGTTAAAACCTTGCATCCCAGCGTACACGGTGGCTTGTTGGCCAGGCGAGATATGCCTGCGCACATGCAAGCGCTGAAAGACCACGGCATAGACACCATTGACCTGTTGGTGGTGAATCTGTACCCATTCGAAGCCACCGTAGCCAAGCCCGGCTGCACGCTAGAAGACGCTATTGAGAACATCGACATTGGCGGGCCAGCCATGGTTCGCAGTGCCGCTAAAAACTGGAAAGACGTCGCTGTTATCACTGACGCAAGCCAGTACCCCCAAGTGATTGCTGAGCTTCAAGCAAACGGTGCGCTCAGCACAGATACCAAGTTTGCGTTGTCAGTTGCCGCGTTCAACCGCATCAGCAACTACGACGCAGCTATCAGCGACTACTTGTCTGCTTATCAGATGAGTGACAACACGCTGGCCGAGTTCTCGGCTCAATCCAATGGGCGTTTTGTCAAGCTGCAAGACCTGCGCTACGGCGAGAACCCGCACCAACGTGCAGCTTTTTACCGCGACTTGCATCCTGCGCCGGGCTCACTCGTAACAGCCAAGCAACTGCAAGGTAAAGAACTCTCATACAACAACATTGCCGACGCCGACGCTGCGTGGGAGTGCGTTAAGAGTTTTGAGCAACCCGCCTGTGTCATTGTTAAGCATGCCAACCCATGCGGCGTAGCCATCGCAACCGATGCCCTAAGCGCCTACCACAAAGCCTTTCAAACTGACCCAACGTCGGCATTTGGCGGCATTATTGCGCTCAACTGTGTGGTTGACGAGGCCGCAGCCAAGGCCATTGGTACCCAGTTTGTAGAAGTGCTAATGGCACCTGACTATACGCCCGCAGCGTTGGACGTGTTGGCAGCCAAAGCCAATCTGCGGGTGCTGCAGATCGCACTGCCTGCAGGTGGCGACTCAGCTTTGGACAAAGGCTTAAACGCCATGGATGTCAAGCGTATTGGCTCTGGCCTGCTGGTGCAAACTTCTGACAACCATGTGCTCAGCCAGGCTGATTGCAAGGTGGTGACCAAGGTAGCGCCCACCGAGGCCCAAATGGCCGACTTGCTGTTTGCATGGACGGTTGCCAAATTCGTTAAATCCAATGCCATCGTCTTTTGTAAAGACGGCATGACCATGGGCGTGGGTGCCGGCCAAATGAGTCGACTGGACTCAGCGCGCATTGCCAGTATCAAGGCCCAGCATGCCAAGCTGAGCTTGGCCGGTACCGTGGTGGCCAGCGATGCCTTCTTCCCATTCCGCGATGGCCTAGACGTGGTGGTCGCGGCAGGGGCCAACGCCGTCATTCATCCCGGTGGTTCAATGCGCGATCAAGAAGTCATTGACGCCGCAAACGAGCATGGCGTGGCAATGGTATTCACGGGTGTGCGTCATTTCAGGCATTAACACTTGGTGCATGGGAGGGATGCTTCACAAAGACCTGCACAAAGTCTTTGCATGGGTTCATTAGTGGGTCCTTCAACAGAGCATGACAGCTTGGACTGGCTGGACATAGAGCAGGTCGCCAGCGACGACGGTCGCACCACGCTAGACATCTGTGTCAGCGTGGCGATGGCCCACCAAGCAGCAGTGCAAGACAATCTCAGCACATTGTTGAACTGGCTGCTGTTGCATGGTGGTTCGCCAGACGAGTCGGGCGAGGGACTGGCGCGTTGGTCTATGGACGACCAACGCAGCGAGCGCCTTGGCCGCTTTGAAGTCAGCGTGGTTGTAGACCTAGATGCCGCCCTGTTGCTTGAGCTGCAAGCTAAATTTGACTTGGGCTTGATCTAGGCGTTGCCACTGTGCAAGGCTTGGACTTTGTTGCGGAACAGACACAAGCGATTGCTTAGTGCTTAGTGCTTAGAGCGTGGCAAACACGCGTTTGGCAGCGGCTACTGTGTCAGCAACGTCTTGCTCGGTATGTGCGCTGCTGACGAAGCCGGCTTCAAACAAGGCTGGGGCAAAGTACACGCCTTCATCGAGCATGCCGTGGAAGAACTTGTTAAAGCGTGCGCTGTCTGTGGTCATGACGGTGGCGTAGTTGCTGGGCAACTTGTCCAAGAAGAAATAGCCAAACATGCCGCCTAGGCTGTCGCCACACATGGAAATGCCTGCGCTGTTGGCTGCGGCTGTCATGCCACTTACCAAGCTGGCGGTGCGCGCGCCCAAGTTTTCGAAAAAGCCTGGTCGTTGAATTTCACGCAGCGTGGCCAAACCACAAGCTGTGGCTACAGGGTTGCCTGATAACGTGCCGGCTTGGTACACGCCGCCAATTGGCGCCAAATGCTCCATGACCTCGCGTTTCGCGCCAAAGGCCGCCAGTGGCATGCCCCCGCCAATGACCTTGCCCATCACCGTCATGTCTGGTTCAAAGCCTGGGATAGCTTGTGCGTATAGGCTCTGGGCGCTGCCCAAGGCCACACGAAAGCCACACATCACCTCGTCAAAAGCCAGCAGCACACCGTACTCGGTGCACAACTCACGACAGCGCTTCATGAAGGGCACAGTCGCCCGCACAAAATTCATGTTGCCGGCAATAGGCTCCATCATCAAGCAGGCCACTTCGCTGCCATGCGCTTTAAATGCAACCTCTAAAGCTTCGGTATCGTTGAAAGGCAGTACCAGCGTGTGCTGCACCACCTCTGGCGGCACACCCGCGCTGGTGGGGTTGCCAAAAGTCGCCAAGCCTGAGCCAGCCTTAACCAACAATGCATCGGCATGGCCGTGGTAGCAGCCTTCAAATTTAATAATTTTGCTGCGCCCAGTGGCACCGCGTGCCAAGCGAATGGCACTCATACCGGCTTCTGTGCCCGAGCTCACCAACCGCACCATCTCTATAGAAGGCACCAGTTTGATTATTTCTTCTGCCAGCTCGACTTCGCGCTCTGTCGGTGCGCCAAAGGACAAGCCCTCCTCAACAGCAGAATGAACGGCCTCTTTGATAGCTGGATGGCCGTGGCCCAAAATCATGGGGCCCCAAGAACCTATGTAATCGATGTAGCGTTGGTCGTTGGCATCCCAAAAGTAAGCGCCTTGTGCGCGTTTGACAAACCGTGGTGTGCCGCCAACGGCTTTGAAGGCGCGCACAGGTGAGTTCACACCGCCAGGAATAGTGGCTTTGGCGCGGTTGAATAAGGTCTCGTTGAGGTTGACAGTCATGGTGTGCTTGTTACTAAAAAATAAAGGGGATCAATGTGTGGTGGTGTTGGGTGGGAAACTGCCAAGGCCCGGTGGGGCAGATGAGCCATTGCCATCGGTATCATCGCCGGCTATCTCGTCGTCGCTGGCTTCTTCGCGCGCCCAAAACATGCGGTCGGGTAAGGCATGGCCCATGCCGGGTGCAAAGCCTGCATCTAGGCTTTGGTCTAAGTAGGTCAGGGCTTCTGCACATGCAGCCTGCAAGTCATCGCCGGTCGCAATCAGGGCGCACAAAGCAGCAGACAGTGTGTCGCCAGCACCTGTAAAAACCGATTCAAAGCGTTCGAACTTGGCGGTAGCCAGTATGGTTTGAGGTGTTGCTAGGTGGTTCTCTAAAAACTGGTCAGGTGCATTCATGCCAGTTACCAGCGTATACACAACACCGTGTTCGGTCGCAGCCTTGGCCACGTCGCGAGGACCTGGTTGTTTGCTGGCGCTCCAGTCTGGCAGCAGCCAGCGACACAAGGTGCTGTAGTTGCCCACCAAAATAGTGGTTTGCGGCAGCATCAAATCGGCAAAAGCGTCCAGGTAGTTGTCCAACGCAATGTCGTCCATCCAAGCCAAATTGGGCATGTATGACACCACGGGAATGTGTTCGTAGTCATTGGTAATTTGTGCCACGGCACTGACAACCTCTGGACTGCCCAAAAACCCAACTTTGAAGGCGGCCACAGCAATGTCCTCTAGCGCGACACGTGCTTGTTCCGAAACAGCCTCATCATCTAAGGCGATATGGTCTTGAATTTCTGTGGTGTCACGAATCAACAGGGCACAAACAACTGGTAGCACATGCACAGACGCAGAGCTCATGGCTGTTACATCTGCACACAAGCCGCCTGCGCCGCTTGGGTCATTCGCGTTAAAGGTCATGACGCAAGGCAGTGTCAGCTCTTGTGCTGCATTGTCCGTAGCCCGCAAACCGGTGGTTGTGGGCTGTTGTGGGCTGTCGTCAGTAGGTGTCATCGTGGCGCCATTTAAAAGGGTTCAAGCTGAGGCCGCAAGTCGCCGCGAAACGCGCCGATACAATACAGTCATTCTAGAACACACAGTGATTAAACAATGAGCGATACAACAACTTGGATGTGCCTAATTTGCGGCTGGATTTACGACGAAGCCAATGGCTCGCCTGATGACGGCCTTGTTGCAGGCACCAAGTGGGCCGATGTGCCCATGAACTGGACTTGTCCAGAATGCGGCGCACGCAAAGAAGACTTCGAAATGGTGCAGATATAGTCATCATGCATACAGGTTAACTTTTCTTAACCACTGCATAGCGTGCCAAAGTGGTAGCCCTTGCTTGCGCATGGTCTACGATGGGCATGGGGTAGGTCTCGCCAAGCTGAACCCCAGCGCTGAGCAACTCAATGGGGTTGGCCAACCATGGCGCGTGTATGGCCTTGTCAGATAAGTCAGCCAGCTGCGGCAAGTAACGGCGAATAAATTTACCTTGGCTGTCAAATTTTTCACTTTGCGTGATCGGATTGAAAATTCGGAAATAAGGCTGTGCATCGCAGCCACTTGAGCTGGCCCACTGCCAGCCACCGTTGTTGGCAGACAAGTCAAAGTCTATGAGGTGTTGGGCAAAATAGGCTTCGCCCCAGCGCCAATCCAACCCCAAATCTTTGGTCAAAAAGCTGGCTACAACCATGCGCAAGCGGTTGTGCATGTAGCCGGTTTGGTTGATCTGGTGCATGGCGGCGTCTACCAAAGGGTAGCCAGTTTGCCCATCGCACCACGCCTTGAACATTGATTTGGCATGGGCACCACTTTCCCATTTAATTGCGTCGTATTCTGGCTTGAATGCGTGGCCCACCACGCGAGGGTGGTGGTGCAAGACTTGCATGTAAAAGTCGCGCCAAATCAGCTCGGACAGCCATGTGCTGGCGCCAATATCTCCGCTTGCATGCTGGGCAAAAGCCAAGCGCGCCACTTCACGAATAGACACCGTACCAAAGCGCAAATGCACGCTCAAATAGCTTGGACCTTTGACCGCAGGGAAGTCACGCGTGTCTTTGTATTTGCCAATCCGCTCCACAAAGTCTTGCAGCAACACCCGCGCGCCTGTGGTCCCTGGGGTGATGTGTTGGGCTGGTAAATCCATCCAATCAAAACCCATCTCAGCCAGCGGGGTGATGCGCGCATGTGCTTGCGCAGCATCAGGCAGTTGGCTGGCAGGCATTAACGCGTTGGCTACAGCCATGGTGTTGTAGGCCTGCAGGTAATAAGGCTCTAGTTTTTTAAGCCAAGCATTCTTGTAGGGCGTGAACACTCCAAATGGACGCTCAGCTTGGGTTAACACCTCGCTGCGCTCAAACACACATTGGTCTTTAAAGGTGTGCAGCATGATGCCGGCATGCGCCAAGTCGCCCAAGGTTTGGGCATCGCGCAACACAGCCTGCGGCTCATCGTCGCGGTTCGCGAATACGGCCTGAGCGCCCAGCGCTTGGGCCAACTTGGCCACACTGGGGTTGGACGGGCCGTGCAGCGTCAGAAGCGCGGGTGGGTCGCCTGGGTGGGTCGCTGCCAATTGTCGGTTTAAGTCGGTCAAGCTCTCATGAATAAACACCACACGGCGGTCAAACTTGGGCAGACTGTCCAGTATGTCGGTGTCAAATACGAACACACAGACCACTTGGTGGCAGTTTTTGAGGGCATGAAACAGTGCGGCGTTGTCTGCCAAACGCAGGTCGCGCCTGAACCACATCAAGCCTTTCGAATATTTTTTAGGGGTTGTTTGGGGCATGAATGGGTCTTTATAAAAAGGGCGGGTTCCGCACCGCTTAAAATATGTGTATGTCTGAAGATTGTGCCGTGATTGACCTTACCCATCATTTTCTAATCGCCATGCCGGGGTTAGACGATGAGCTATTCAATAAAAGTGTGGTCTATATATGTGAGCACAGTGAAAAAGGCGCGCTTGGGCTGGTGATCAACAAGCCCAGCAACATTCCGCTGGCTGAGTTATTTACCAAAATAGACCTCAAGTTGGCTAGGCCAGATATGGCCAATGCGCCCGTATTCCAAGGTGGGCCGGTACAAACCGAGCGTGGCTTTGTGTTGCATGCCCCCATGGGCCTTGGCGGCGAGGCTGTGTATTCTTCCACCATTGTGATCCAGGCCAAACGCAAAGGCGACACGGACGCCGAGTTGGCCGACAAAGCAGTTGCCGAATTAACAGACCATCTCAGCCGTAAATTTTCAGCACACCTTGCGCAGCAAATTGGCGATGCACTGGCCGCAAGTGAAGACGAGCCAGATGAGTACGGCGAGTACGGCGATAACGCACAAACACATGTGCAAGCCGATGCGGATAGACTCGAGATGACCACATCCAAAGATGTTTTAGAAGCCATGTCAGAAGGGGCAGGACCCTCCAGAGTGCTGGTGACGCTGGGCTATTCCACATGGGGCAAGGGTCAACTTGAGTCGGAAATTGCGGAAAATGCATGGCTGACGGTGGCTGCCGATCACGCCATTATTTTTGACACGCCGCCTGAGTTGCGCTACACCCGAGCCATGGGTTTGCTGGGCTTGAACCTTGGTGCGCTGTCCAGCCAAGTGGGGCATGCCTAATGGCAACAGGCTTGGCTGCCACCAATCCGGCAGTAGCTGGGCATATGGAATTATTTTTAGGCTTTGATTACGGCGAAAAGCGCTGTGGCATGGCCAGTGGCAACCGTATAACCGCCAGCGCAACACCACTACCCACTGTGGCGGCTGTTGGTCAAGCGCGATGGGATCTGATTGCCTTGCGTGTCAAAGAGTGGGCGCCACAGGCCTTGGTGGTTGGCGTGCCCTATTACCAAGATGGTGCACCACATGACAACACCCGAGCGGCACAAAAATTTGCACGCCAACTGGGTGGGCGCTTCAATTTGCCAGTGTTTGAAGTAGACGAACGTTACTCCACCACCGAGGCCCACAGTTTGGGTGCGCCTGATGCCGATGCAGCTTCTGCCTGCATCATTTTGGAACAATTTTTGGCCAGCTTGCATGCGCCTCATTGAAAGAGTTACTGGTATGAGCAACACTCCTGACACAGTGTCCAAAACAATGGCACCATCGGCATCCAGTACAGCCGTTCAGGCTGTCAACAACCTCAACGCTGAAGCGTTGTACACCGTGTTGTTGGCGGGCATGAAAAGCATATTGAGCAACAGCGACCAAGCTATACGTTTGGTTGGTGTGGCCTCAGGCGGTGTGTGGTTGGCGCAGCGTTTGCAACAAGACTTAGGGCTGGATGGTGACATTGGCGTTATTTCTAGCAACATGCACCGCGATGACTTTGCCAAGCGTGGCCTAAGTGCCACCAATACACAGACCAAGCTGCCGTTTGAAGTGAACGGTGCCCACGTGTGGCTGATTGACGATGTGTTGTACACCGGGCGCACGTTGCGCGCTGTGCTCAATGAGCTGTTTGACTTTGGCCGACCGCACAGCGTGAAGTTGGCCGTGTTAATTGAGCGGCCTGGCTACAAACAATTGCCCGTCAGTGCCGACTTGGTAGCGGGGCTGGCTGATTTGCCGCCACAGCAGTCGCTAGAGTTGACATTGACAGCTGACAAACAGCTCGCATTTGACGTGCAAACGGTGCAGGACTTGAGAGACGTGTAGGGCATGACACCGCGCAGACAGCGCATTACAAAAATATAAAAAACACCAAGGCGATATTCACCATGCGCATACAACGCAACCCACAGCTCAACTCAAACGGCGAGCTCATACACTTGCTGTCCACAGAAGGGCTGTCTAAAAATATGCTCACGCACATGCTGGATACCGCTGCTAATTTTGTGAGCGTGAGCAGTCGCGATGTAAAGAAAGTACCTTTGTTGCGCGGCAAAAGTGTGTTTAATTTGTTTTTTGAAAATTCCACCCGGACCCGCACCACGTTTGACATTGCTGCCACGCGCTTGAGTGCCGATGTCATCAACCTCGATATTGCCAAGTCGTCAGCCAGCAAGGGCGAGAGCTTGCTAGACACCATTGACAACTTGGCGGCCATGGCAGCCGACATTTTTGTGGTTCGTCATGGCGATTCTGGTGCGCCTTACCTGATTGCGCAGCATGTGGCACCGCACGTGCATGTGGTGAATGCCGGTGATGGGCGCCACGCACACCCCACGCAAGCGTTGTTGGATATGTACACCATCCGCCACTTTAAAGGCGACTTCACCAACTTAAGCGTGGCCATTGTGGGCGACGTGTTGCATTCGCGCGTGGCCAGATCCAACATTCATGCGCTCACCACGCTGGGTTGTCCAGATGTGCGTGTGGTGGGTCCTAAAACACTGGTGCCGCAAGACTTCAGTCACTTAGGTGTGCGGGTATGCCATGACATGGCAGAGGGTTTGCGCGATGTGGATGTGGTCATTACCTTGCGTTTGCAAAACGAGCGCATGAGCGGTGCGCTGCTGCCGTCAGCGCAAGAGTTTTTTAAAAGCTATGGCCTAACCACACAACGTATGCAGTTGGCCAAACCTGACGCTATCGTGATGCACCCCGGCCCGATCAATCGTGGCGTAGAAATTTCATCTGAAGTTGTCGACGGCCCACAAGCCGTTATCTTGTCGCAAGTCACCTTCGGCATCGCCGTGCGCATGGCGGTGATGTCCATTGTTGCCAGTCACGAGGCCTAAGAGGCCATCTGATTATGAAATTATTGATTAAAGCCGGCCAAGTTATAGACCCCACCAGTGGGCTCAATGCTGTGCAAGATGTGGCTATTGCAAGTGGCCGCGTGGTCGCCATGGGCGCTGTTACAGCAGACTTCACGCCTGACCGAGTGATAGACGCCAGCGGCTGTATAGTTGCCCCCGGTTTGGTGGACTTGTGTGCACGCCTGCGTGAGCCAGGCTTTGAACACGAGTCCATGTTGGAGTCTGAAATGTCAGCTGCTGTGGCTGGTGGCGTTACCTCACTGGTGTGCCCGCCTGATACCGACCCCGTGCTAGATGAGCCCGGCTTGGTGGACATGCTGAAGTCGCGTGCTGAAAAGCTGCACCAGGCGCGGGTGTTTCCGCTGGGCGCACTGACCAAAGGCTTAAAGGGCGAGGTACTCACCGAGATGGCAGAGTTGACCGAGTCTGGGTGCATAGGTTTTGGTCAAGCCGATCAACCCATAGTCAATACCCAAGTGTTGCAGCGATGTTTGCAATACGCCGCCTCTTTTGGTTACAGCGTATGGCTGCGCCCACAAGACTTTTGGTTGGGTCAAGGCGTTGCAGCAAGCGGTCCTTTGGCGACGCGCATGGGCCTAAGTGGCGTGCCAGTAGTGGCCGAAGTGATTGCCTTACACACTATTTTTGAGATGCTACACAGCACGCCCGTGCACGTGCACTTGTGCCGCATCAGCAGCGCAGCGGGTTTGGCACTTGTGAAGGCCGCTAAAGCACAGGGCCTGCCTGTTACCTGCGATGTGAGTGTGCACAACCTGCACCTCATCGATGTGGACATGGGCTACTACGACTCGCGCCTGCGTCTTGAGCCGCCGGTGCGCCAACAAGCCGACCGTTTGGCTTTGCGCGCAGGTTTGGCAGACGGAACGATTGATGCGTTGGTCAGCGACCACAATCCAGTCGAGGCGGATGCCAAGAACTTGCCGTTTGCCCAAGCCGAGCCCGGCGCTACAGCGGTTGAGCTGTTGCTCAGCCTTGCGATCAAGTGGGCCAATGAAGACCAGGTCCCTTTGTCTCGGGCACTGGCGGTGTTGACCTCTGGCCCTGCCAGCGTGTTGGGCAACAGCCTGGGCAGCTTGCAGTCGAGCTTGGGCCAACTCGCTATTGGCGGCGTGGCCGACGTGTGTATTTATCAACCCACTGCATACTGGGAGGTGTGCGATGCCAACTTGCGCAGCCAGGGCAAATACACCCCATTTGGTGGCTACGAATTACCAGCGCAAGTACGCGCCACAGTGGTCAATGGTTACGTGGCATTTGACGCCTCAAAAGAAGGCGCGTAACACCATGTCGCCTGTGCGCGCCGCGTGGCGGATTGTTTTGGGTGTATGCCATGTGTTGGTTGGCTTGCGCACCATTGCGACACAATTTAACCGCGTTGACGACAATGCGCGTCAAGCTTTGGTTCAAACATGGTCAGTGCAATTGCTGTGCCTGTTGGGCGTCGAGTTGCACAAGCAAGGTTCTGTCTCACACCCGGGTATGGTGGTCGCCAACCACATCTCCTGGCTTGATATTGTGGTGATGAACGCGGCCAATCCAGTGCGCTTTGTATCCAAGTCAGATGTGAAGGCGTGGCCGCTGGTGGGCAAACTGATTGTGGGTGCCGGCACCTTGTTCATTGAGCGCACCAACCGGCGCGATGCCATGCGCGTGGTGCATCAAATCGCAACGTTCTTAACAGACGGTAAAACCGTTGCAGTATTCCCAGAAGGCACCACGGGCAACAGCTTGGAGCTGCTGCCGTTTCATGCCAACTTGTTTCAAGCTGCAATTGCGGCTGATGCGCAGGTGTGGCCTGTTGGCATTCGTTACCTCAATGCCAAGACCGGTCAAACCAGTACAGCGCCAGCTTATATAGGCGATGACACGTTGGTTGGCTCTGTATGGCGTACCTTGCGCCAAGGTCCTATCAAGGCTGTTGTGAGCGTTGGCACCCCACAAACTTGCCAAGCACGTGACCGTCGCGTGTGGGCCTCAGATATGCAAACAGAAGTGGGGCGTTTGATTGCAAGCACTTAAAGCATGCCGCCCAGGTAGCCTTATGAGCTGCTATGTCACTTTTTCATGTTGCTTAACATCAACCCTGTGTTGGCCTTTCTATCGGCATTGACTTGTTGAACGGTGGCGCGCTCGCCCAGCATGCTGAGGTAGTCGCGCACAGGTAGGGCTGCTAAAAAATCGCGCCCGTAAATCACTTTTGTTGCCATGCTGACCAGCGGCAGGTGGGCCAAAGCTGTGCAGTCGGCGAAGGTGAATTGATCACCAGCGATGAAGGGGCCAAACTTGGTCATTGCCTTAAAGCCCTCAACGTTTTTGCTGAGCTGTTCAGCAACCGTCTCTTTGGTGCGCTCGCTGACTTTGCCGCCAAAGAAAGCTTCTTTGTACAAGTCGCGAGCCACCAGCTCTAAGTGCAAGTCCATGTAGTGGCTTAGCTCATGAACCTTGGCCGCAGCGAAGCTGTCGCTGGGGACCAATGGGTGTTCAGGGTATGCCTTCTCAATGTACTGCAACATCACTTCCGACTCGCACAGCGTACCTTGCTCCGTGACTAAATAGGGCACTTTTCCCAACGGCGAGGCCTGCTTGTCTGTCTCGTGTGTCCATACCAAAGATTCTTCAAATGTCACTTGTTTCTCAAGCAGGGCGAGTTTGACTTTGTTGTAATAATTGCTTGCCGAAAATCCGCATAGTTTGAGCATAAATATCCCTAATAAAAAATTGATTGGCGCTTTAAACCGGTGAAACCCAAGGCTACTGGTAGGCGCGTTGTTACCGCGTCGCCGAGGCTACATAGTGGACGATAATTTAGCCATGTTTCGGCCCAATCTTGTTAACCACACTTCCCGCTTGGTCTTGGCGTGGTTTGTGCTGTCTATAAGCGTGGCAATTGCTTCGCCTACAGCGACACCACAAAGCCTATCCATGCTGTGCACCGCCACTGGCGTGACGTTTGTGACGTCGCCGGCCAGCGGCGGGCAAGACATATCCGGCACCAACGTGTTAATATGCAACACCATGGATTGCCCCTTGTGTTGGATGCCACTGGCGGGTTTGCCACCAGCCTTGCCGCTGTTCACGCCGCAGTTGGATACGACAATCAATGCCAAATTATCTTGGGCCCAGCCAGCATTGCATGCGCGTTATAGCTTGCCTGCACGTGCGCCGCCCTTGCTGTAGTCAACCATTTAATTATTGTTATGGCCGTTGCGGAGATGTTCTGCATGGCTTGTTCATGTGTCGCCATTAAGCTGCGCTGCTATGTAGGTATTGCGCTGTGGCACCTGTCGCTGTTATTTGGAATTTTGCGATGAAAAAAATGATTCAATCTGTCTCTCTGTGCCTGTCAATGATCGCCATATCGAATGTTGCACTTGCACAAGAAACAGTCACCAATGCCTGGGTTCGTGCCACCGTGGCCAGCCAAAAAGCCACAGGCATGTTTGCCACCATTTCAACCACCCATGATGTGATGCGCTTGGTGAAAGTCAGCAGTGAGATCGCAGCTGTGACACAAATTCACGACATGACCATGAACGACGGCGTCATGCGTATGCGCGAAATGACAGACGGTGTGGCGTTTGATAAAAACAGCCCACTTGAGCTCAAGCCGGGCGGCTACCACGTCATGTTGCTGGACCTCAAGCGCACACCGATCGTTGGGGAAGTGGTGACAGTGATCTTTAGCTTTGAAAGCGCTGCAGGCCAGCGCTCAGATTTGGTGGTTGCCGCTGAAGTGCGCCCTGTCAGCTCTAAGGCCATGGGTCACACAAAAGACCACGGTATGGCAGGCCATGGGGGTATGAAGCATGGCGAAGGCATGAAGCACAACTGAGCCAACTTCAGCTGACATCCTCATCTCAAAGTGGTTACACCACTAGGTGATGTCAGTTGTTGCTAGCTGATCCAAAAACAATATCCTGGGTACTTTTACGTATGAAGAGAATATCAAACTGGGTTAGGGCGCCATCAATGATGTGCTGCTCTAGGATGTGCAACGGTAAAAAACCTATTCCTTGCATGTGGCTGATATAAGTTTGTATGGTCGGTGCGTTGATGTTGTACTCAAGAAGCGGACACTCCATGAACACCAAATGGCAGTTATCTAGAACACTGCCACTGCCCTTTAAGATGTCAATTTCAGCGCCTTGCACATCGAGTTTTACGAAGGCGGGCTTGGGTAAGTTGTGGGTGAGTACTACCGAGCTGAGTGTTTTTGTTTGTACATCTCGAACGTGGTTGTCGTTGTAATGCCGCGTATTTTCTCTATACAGCGAGTCGCCTGTGCCGTCGTTGGTGAAAAACACCCGAGACTCTTCGTTGGCCGCCAAAACCCCTATGAAAAAAGGGTGACCTCTAGAGGCGAGTTTTTCTCTATGCGCTTCGTTTGCCTCAAACATAAAAAAACGTGCTTTGGGAAGCATTCTTTTCATGGTTTTAGTCCACCGCCCCTTGTTTGCTCCTATGTCGTAGACGGAGTCAATATCTATTCCACAACTCGCCATTAAGCGGAATGTGCGCTTTAACTTTCGCTGGATTAAAAAGCCCTCGAGCAAATGGTCTAACTTACTTAAAGGCTGCATTTTTATTCCAAGCTGTTTAAATTGAAGGTTTGCAAGTCTTCGCTCGAGCCGGTTGGCTTTTGCTTTTTATAACCCTTAGATGCTGTTGGGCTTCTAGGGCTATAGTTAAAAATTGAGCGCTGGATGGTGAAGGGCATAGCAGCTGGTTATTGACAACGCAGAGACGTTTTACGGGAGCTGCGCTACCCGTTAACACAGAGCCATTCCCATATTCAGATTAATGCAGCAAGTACGTCATGGATACACAGTGACTTGAGGTGTGGGCTGGTGCCTCCGACAGGAATCGAACCTGTATCTAGCGCTTAGGAGGCGCTCGTTCTATCCG